>Ga0228535_1000081_pt1 | contig 284603 bp, 254 predicted proteins | sample SJ1metagenome_FD_168457 | JGI IMG/M metagenome (GOLD analysis project Ga0228535, IMG submission 168457) | Enriched culture of PCE-dechlorinating microbial communities from Ithaca, New York, USA - SJ1 | ecosystem: Engineered > Modeled > Simulated communities (microbial... > Unclassified...
CTGGGGTCAGGTCTTGCAATCATGCATTTTATCCTCTGCCCTCTTCACCGCCCTGCTCACCGTTGCGTAATGGACGCCAAGATGACCGGCAATCTCCTTCATGGTGTAGGTATGGTGAATGTGGGCCTCATAGATCCGTGCATCCCGTACCGACCTGTCCTTGAATACCTTCCCGGGAAACAGTTCTTTTATGGGAGGTCGTGTTGCATATCGCTGCGACCGGGGGATCTCCTTCTCCCGGGTATGGGGCTTTACCTTTTCAATAAAGGTCGTATCTCCAAGGAATATCTGGCCTGTCAGTTCATTCCAGGGTGATTGCCGGTCTATCCCTTCCCGGACAAAGAGACGATAGAGCCTGTGTGCCCTCTTCTTCTGCAGGCTGAATTGTCCCAGTACCCAGTCCGTTGTAAGAAAGGGAGGGGGAGGCTCAGTCCCTGCGGTACCGTGATAGCTGCTCCATCTCCAGTCTTCAGGTGTTTCTGCCATATGGGCCCTGACCGGATTGAGGACCACATACCTGCACAGTTCAAGGAGGTAGCTGTCCTTCTCGATAATGATGGCCCTGTATCTTCCCTGAAAGATGTGGCCTGTCTTTTTGTATCTCCAGTTGCACTTCTGGGTATACATGCCGTTTAGCTGCCTCATCCCCCTTGAGAGGTTGCCCTTCGGCGTCTCGATGATGAGGTGGTAATGGGTGTCCATGAGACAGAAGGCGTGGCAGGTCCATGCATATCGTTCAATGATGTCCCCGAGGAGATCGAGAAAGTAGTAACGGTCCCTGTCGTTCCTGAATATCTTCTGTCTGGCGTTCCCACGGGAGGTGACATGGTAGAGGGCGCCGGGATATTCTATCCTGAGCGGACGGGCCATGAGGAGACTCTATCACACGATATGCATGATTGCAAGACCTGACCCCAAGGGGGCAGGGGGCAAGGGGTTCCTTATCGCCGAAAGCGAAGTGACGAGAGGGATGGAGCCCTGCGGGAAGGATTGCAACTTTGTCCGGGAAAGGAAGCAGTGTCCCTACTTGGAATGATCCCCGGTCTTTTCTTGAGAGAAAAACATGAGCATCAACGCTGCAATAAAACAAAAGATCCCCCCGGAAATAAAGGAGGCTCTAAAGCCGTCAACCGACACTTTAAACTCGGAATAGATCGTCTCCATGACAGCGATACCCATTGCCATAGCGATGTTCATTGACGTATTGAATGCGGCCGATACGCTGCCCCTGTTTTTCTCTGAGGCAAAGCTCATTATGCAATGATTGATCGGTACGAAGAACATGCCATAGGAAACAGCAAGCATGACGAGATAAATAACGGCACAGACTACCCCGGCTCCAAGATCAGCAGCGAACAGAAGGCTGGTAACTGAGGCAAAAAACATCGCGAAAGCGGATATCTTTTTCGAAGGGAACTTGTTGGTAAGGTGGCCGGCATATAAGCCTATCGGGATATAAACTATGGAAAATGCCATCAAGAGAAAGCCTATTTGCGCAGGGTTTAATCCCTGGTGGGTCAGATAAAAAGGTAAAAGAAAATTCCCGCCGAAGAACAACAGAAATCCAATTATGGTAGAGAGAAGCACTATCGCAAATACGGGCGTGGCAAAAAGCGACATATCCAGAAGAGGATTCTTGGACCTTGCCTCCACGGCGAAGAAGGCGACAAAAAAGATAATGGAAAAAAGCTCACAACCTAAGATCAAAGGAGAAGCCCAACCATGTTCGCACCCCATATTCAACGAATAAACCAATAAGAATAAAGCAGCAGCAGAAAGCATAAGCCCGGCAATGTCCAGCCTTTGTCCTGATCTTTTTTCCGGGCCCGCTGCGTCGGGGATCACTTTGTAACAGAATACCAATGCCATTATCCCCAGGGGAAAATTGATCAGGAATATCCAATGCCAACTGAAACGAGCGATGATCAAGCCTCCTGTTACCGGACCCAAAAGGACGCCTATGGCTGCAGCCGTGGTCATAATCGATAAGCCCCACCCGACCTTTTTCTGCGGCAGATACAAAAGAACGGCAGCATAAGCACTCACCAGCATCATTGAACCACCAAGGCCCTGCACGCATCTGAAAACTATCAAAGACCAGAAATCCGGTGATATCCCGCACAGCAAAGAGGCTGCGGTAAAAATAGCCATGCCGAGTAAAAAGATATTCTTCAGTCTGAATTGGCTGCAAAGCTTGCCGAAGAGCATCACCGCCGAAACCTGAGAAAGGACATAAGACAGGGCGATCCATGAGGCCTGGCTGACGCTCACCTTGAATACGTCAACAAAAGTAGGCATAGCGATATTGACTATATAGGCGTCAAACCGCACAAAAAAGATACTTATGGCCAGGGCTGCAACAATTAAAACAGGGTTATTATCAGAGTCCATACTCAATTATATCCGTTATCGATTAATGTCAAAATCAGCGGCGGCTGTGTGGCGCCCGCCTGCTGATTGTCTAATGTGGATTCTCGTCCTCAACCTTTATCAGGACACGATCTCCCCAGTTATCAGTTATCGTATCTTTGATGCGTAAAAGCCTTTTTATCTCTATGCCTGCCGAAACGATTATAATGACGATCAGGAGCATTATAAGCCCGCAGAGAAACGCCAGCAGGTAAAGCTTCTGCGGCAGGTAATTCACGGCTATATTGATGTATCCGGCCCAGAGCGTAATGATTGCCATGAGAATTCCGGGTACAAGGGTTATCCATATATATCTTTTCCTGCCAAGCCGAACAAGCATTGTGCTTACAATGATCAAGGCGCACGCAGCGAGGAGCTGGTTGCTTATCCCGAACAACGGCCAGATGGTCGATATTGATCCGGTGTAAAGCAGATACCCCCACATGAACGTGAAGGCCAATCCGGTAGCGGCCATTCCCGGAAGCCAGTTGTGGTCGTTGAATCTCGGAAACACCTTTCCCGTCATTTCCTGCAGGAGAAACCTGCCGGCCCTTGTTCCTGCATCGATAAGGGTAAGTATGAATACGGCCTCGAACATTATTGCAAAATGGTACCAGTAGGACATCAGCTTATCCATGGCAGGGATCTTTGAAAAGACATAGGCTATCCCAACCGCAAGAGAGACCGCCCCGCCGGGCCTTCCCTGAAGCTTCTCTTCGACCATGTCGGAAAGCCAGGGAAGATCAAAGGGATGCATGCCCAGCTTAGAGTACATTTCCGCCGATGAATTGATGGCAAAATAATCGGCAGGGACAAGAACGGATGCGGCTATCAGGGCCATCATGGCCACAACCCCTTCAAAAAGCATGGCGCCGAATCCAACAAAGAGAATATCCTTTTCGCTGGCTATCATCTTTGGCGTTGTTCCTGATGCAATCGTCGCATGGAAGCCGGATATTGCGCCGCACGCTATCGTTATAAAGATGAACGGGAAGACACCTCCCGGGACAACAGGCCCCCCGCCGTGTATGTACTGGGTAAGCGGGGGCATCTTGAGTTCCGGCTGTAAAAAGATGATCCCTGAGGCAAGCGCAATGATGGTAACAACCTTCAGGAATGTGGACAGATAATCCCTCGGGGCAAGAAGCAGCCACACGGGGAGCACAGAGGCGGTAAACGCATAAACAGGCAGTAACAACGATATCTGCTTTTTGCTCAGGCTTAATAACGACGCGAGAACGGGTATCTCAGCAATGAAGCTGCCGAAAAATACGGTCAGAAACAGAATGGCAACGCCGACAAAACTCGCAATGATCACCGACCTATCTCCAGGCCTCTTCATGATAATGCCCATGACGATCGCAGTCGGTATGGTTGTTGCTACAACGAGCAATCCCCATGGACTTTCAGAGATGGCGTTTGTCATGGCTATTGATGCGCCGGCTATCGTCAGGATGAGTATCAGAAGGAAGGCGACCGAAGAGACCGTGCCTGCCGTTCTTCCGATCTCGTTTCTGGCGATATTGGCGAGACTTTCACCCCTGTGACGCACAGATGCGAAGAGGACGACCACATCGTGGACAGCGCCTCCCAGTACCGCGCCTATCAGGATCCAGAGCGCGCCGGGCAGGAAACCGAACTGGGCCGCGAGGACAGGCCCCGTCAGCGGACCTGCCCCTGCTATCGCCGCAAAATGGTGCCCAAAAAGAACGTAGCGGTTTGTTTTGTGGTAATCCAGGCCGTCAGCCATGCTGTCGGAGGGCGGCCTCCGCGATGGATCAAGCCGCAAGACCTTTGTTGCGATAAACAGACCATAAAACCTGTAGGCTATTGCAAAGACACAAAGGGCCGCGCATACAAGCACAGCCGAATTGAGTCCCTCCAGAATGGATTTGCTTTCAGGCATGCAATACGAATAACATAAGGAAAATCAAAGTATCAACAAGAACATGTTTTTTGTTTTCCGGGTTGGATGGCAGGAAAACTGCAAATTGGGGTGGGTGAGGGGTTTCGAACCCCCAACCTCCAGGTCCACAGCCTGACGCTCTAACCATTGCGCTACACCCACCGTGGATGCCTAATTAATTAGCACAATTATCCTTGTAAGTCAACGTAAGCAGAGGGTGCCGAAAATCCTACCCCTCACCCCGGCCCTCTCCCGCAAGGGGAGAGGGGCGACAATGACGACAACGTATCAGGGACGTAGCTGACTAACGTGACTTGTCGATGCGGTCAAGGGGAATAGGGGGCGTAGCTTCATGGAAGAACACCCGTAAGCCGTGAGGTGTAAGCCGTAAGGGGTCTTATCGCCGAACGCCGAACGCTTCACGCCGAACGCTTTGCGTTGAATATCGATATACGGTTATGTTCCCGGTGTTTCCGTTCTATTCTCTCCCGGCGTGATGAGGCTCGTGAGGGTTGTCTTCTTGTAGAGTTCAGTAAAGTAATAGGTGGCGAGGAGAAAGATGTAGTACGTGAGAACAGAGGACAGGATGAAGCCGATAAAATAGGGTATGCGGATGATGAGCTTGCATATGTACAGAAGCACAAGGGTGACGATGTAGCCGGCGATGTATTCTATGAAAACTTCCTTGATCCCCTGTATGATGTTCTCGAACTCGAGGGCCTTCCGGAAGTCCATCTTCTCGGCATAGGTGGCAAAGGCGAAGGGAAGGAAGAAAGAACATATAATGAGGGCCGCGTACGATAATGTGATGATTATGTTGCCGAAGAAGGCGGTAAAACTGGTGAGGGTCGTGAGGAAGAAGCCGCAGGAGAACATAAAGAATGGGATCGCCCCGTAAAGGATGAAGATAAAGAGGAGCTTTATTCCCTCGATCCACGTATCATACCTGTCCTGCCAGGTGGGGAACCCTATGCCCCCAATGACAAAAAGCCTTGATGCCTTCACGAGAAAACCGAAAGAAATAAAGTTCGCAACGGGGATATACAGGATGAGCCCGCCGTAGATCCACCGCGTCATGTACCGCGTGTTAAAAGTAAACCTGACAAACGAAACAATATCCATTGCTATTTTCCTTTGCCCGCCATGATGAAGTCGACCAGGGGCTCTGCCGTGTAGCCGGTCATGCCGCCGTCAACGACGATCGTCTCCCCGTTGATGTATTGCGCCCCGGGAGATGCCAGGAAGAGGACAAGGCCCGTGATCTCCTCCACCTTTGCCATCCTGCCGATGGGCGTTTTTTTAGAGAGAAAGTCGACGAAGGCCTGCTTCCTGATGAGCCCTTCGTTCATGCCGCCGGCAATGAAGCCCGGGGCGACACCGACGACGGTAACGCCGTGGCGGGACCACTCGGACGCCAGGTTCCTGGTCATCACCATGAGGCCTGCCTTGCTCATGGCATAGGGAAGGAAGCCTTTTTCGCCGCTTAAGGCAACCTGGGTGATCATGTTGATGATCCTGCCCGACCCTTGCTCCACCATGCGCCTCCCGAATATCTGGGAGACGTAGAACGTCCCCTTCAGGTTCACGTCGATAGCCATATCGAAATTCTCTTTTTTTATCTTTTCAGAGGGAACGAGGGGGTTGACGATGCCGGCGTTGTTGATAAGCACATCCACCCTGCCCCAGGCGTCCCAGACCTTTGCCGCGGCCTTTTCCATATCCTCGTAGCTTGTTATGTCGGCGGCGAAGGAGAGGACTTTCTTTTCTTTGAACTCCTCAGCAAACCTGTTTACCGATTCAGCATTCCTGGCGTTTACCGCCACCGATGCGCCTTCCGCGAGGAACGCCTCTGCCATGGCCCTTCCAAGCCCTTTGGCGCCGCCGGTAATAAAGACAACCTTATCCTGAAACCTCATATCTTACCTCCGTATAGGTGTTTAATCCTTTCATCAAAAAGCGTCATGAGGGCATCGTCATCCCTGACCGTCATTCCCGTGACCTTGCGCCATACGTCTTCCCTCTCCATGCAGAAGTATATGAAAAGACCCTTGTTCTTCTTTTTCAGCATCTTGTAGAGCATTGTGTAGACCTTGATCCGCTGCTGCTTGATGTACCGCATCTTTCCATCCTCTCCTCTGATGAATTCGCCGTAGAGAAGGTTTTTCCTGTTATGCTCTATGTAATGGCCGAGGAGTTTTGGCGGGAAGCGGAGAAGCCCCAGGCTGAGCCAGATGATCCTGTCCATGTCGAGGATCCTGCTTATGTCTTCGATGAGATAGCGGTAATCTTTTTCAAAGCCAGGATAGATGATGATCGGGTCAAAGTGGAGGCCTACGAAGCACCCCGCGTCCTGAGCCTTCCTGGCAGTTTTCAGCCGTTTATAAAGGGGGCTCGTCCTTTTTTCTTCCTCATCGATGATCCGCTGGGGGGCTACCGAAAAGGAGATGATCGTATAAGGATTGAGGTGCGGGATGAGATGATCTATATAGGCCCACTTTGATTTCAGCTCCAGGAGGGCATTTTTCCGTTCGCCGAAGAATTCCACGAGCGGCCTGTTGAGCTTGTATCGCCTGTCAAGGGCAAGGCTGTCGGAGAGTTCGCCCGTTCCGAACCTGAGTATGTGCCGGGCCTCTCTGCCGGTCATGCCGTCTATCTGCGAAGTGATATAGGGGATATCGTCGTGTATGGTGATTGCCGGCGTGTTGAGGTATGCCTTCAATATGCAGTAAGAACATGAAAGGGCGCAGCCTTCAATGAGGTCGATCGTCTTGTAGCCGCAGCAGATGTGGTCTTTTGTGCCCGGGCAGTCCCTTACAATGTTTCCCTGTGACGGTGCATGTTCAGCCCTGGGTGAGTTCAAGGATGCTCCTTATATAACCGTCTTCAAGAATCGCCGTCAGTTTTTCAATGGCGGCCCTTACGTCGTTTTCGCTTTTTATTTTCAACAATATATCAATATACTCCTTTTCGAAAAAAGGGTCTACCTTAATGTCGATATGAGGCGGCAGCGCACAGCGCTGTTTCATGGCGAGAAATTTTTTTTCCATGGACGACAGGATGGGATAGCTTTTTTTCTTAAGCCGCGCCTTCAGGTCCCTGCCGTCGCTTGCGCCACGCAGCCCCCTGAGATCGGCCGCGCCTGTCCTGATCTTGATGAGGATAAGCATCTCCAGTATTTCTCTCAGCAGGCTATCGGTTATGTGAAGAGGGGACAGGAGGGAAATGATGCCCCTTCTCTCTTTCGCGTCAAGCTTGAGGAGATATTCAATGCTCTTCATTGAAGCGCCGCGCCGGATGATAAAATCCTTCAGCGGCCTTCCCTCGTTCGCTATTGCAACGAAGCTGCCGAGAACCTTTTCATGGGGCTTGAGGGACAGAAGCGCCATTACCCCGAAGATCTTTTGCCGGGAAAAACCTGCGCCGATCATCTTCTCCAGCGCATAAGCCTTTTCAACGGTATTGAGCCCCCTTCCCAGGTTGTCGTGGATAGACAGGAGAAGGGCCTCATCGGCGCGAACCTTTCTGATCATCGCCGGGATATTTTCGAGCCCGAGCTTCTTTGCAGACGCAAGCCTCCTGAACCCCGTTATGACGATCAGCGGGGAAGCGTCACCAAGAAGGACAGGCTGGACGATCCCGATCTCCCGTATCGATTCAGTCAGGGCCTCATCTTCAAGAGGATAGGATATGCAGAAACGCCTGTCGTTAAGATCGATATCGTTGAGAGGAATCGTTTTCATTTCCAAAGAAGTGTGCCACCTTATTGTTTTGTCTATTGTACAGGAAGTTGGAAATTGGTGTCAATAAGGCGGCTCATGAAGATCGTATATAGTAGTTCGTATATTGTAAAAGGTGAAAGGTGAAAAGCAGAAAGCCATCAGCCGTCAGCATACAGCTATCAGCGAAAAAAATCAGGTTGAGGTTAAGACCGAGGAGAAACAGGACTTTTTGAACCAAGCCTTGACCTGTTTTTTGCTGACAGCTGATCGCTGACAGCTGAAGAGGCAGTCAGTATAGGATCTACGAAATACGATATACGGCCTCTTCCGTACAGGAAGTTGGAATTTTGTGTCAATATTGCTGTATAGTATTGTATCAGAACGAGGAGGGGACCATGAAGAGATCGATTGGAGCGAGAACGATGATATTTCCCACGCCGGTTCTTGTCGTGGGCTCATACGATAAGGAAGGGAAGCCGAACGCGATGACCGTCGCATGGGGAGGGATATGCTGCTCCCAGCCGCCGTGCACGGGGATCTCGCTGCGAAAGGCGACATACAGCTATGGAAATATCGTTGAAAGGAAGGCCTTTACCATTAATATCGCAACTGAAGCCTACGTAAAAGAAGCGGATTACCTGGGGATCGCTACCGGAAAAAAGGGCGACAAGTTCGCGGCGGCAGGCCTGACGCCCGTTAAAAGCGATCTCGTCGACGCCCCCTATATCAGGGAATTTCCTTTTGTCCTTGAATGCAGGCTGATCCATACTGTGGAGATCGGCCTGCATACGCAGTTCATCGGCGAGATAGTGGACGTGAAGGCGGATGAAGATATTCTTGGCAAAGACGGCCTCCCGGACATGGAGAAGATGAAACCCCTTGTCTATGCCCCGGAGATACGGAATTATTACGGCTTTGGAAAATTCCTCGGCAAGTCATTTTCGATCGGGAAGGCTATCCGCAGGGCATGACGGGGAAGCTTTTCTTGCAGCGCCTTGCAGTGTTTAGAAAAAGATACAAAATGAGGCTTTTTATCTAAAGAGCTTAAGGGCGATAAAGCCGGGAAAACATGCAATAATGGCAAAAAGGCTTGCAAAAATGCCTGTAATCTTTTAGTATTAATAGATCGCAACATTACAGATTCCAAATAATTTTCTCCCACGCCTGTTCAGAGAGGAGATGAAAGGATGCGGAATGGCAAGGACACTGGGCGACATTACAGGTGAACTTACAGAAAGGATCATCTCTCCGGCGAAGGCAGAATCTGAGCGTATCATCAAAGACGCTCATACAGAAGCCGAGAGGATCCTGGCAGAGGCCCGCAAAGAATCATTAAAGATCCGGGATGAGGCAAGGCAAGAGGCAGAGCAAACGTTGAAGCAGATGGATATCGATCTGCGCGCCGCCTCAAGAAGCTTTATAATCCTTTTGCAGGAAAAGCTTGAAGAAGCTATTGTGCAGCCGACAGTTGAAGAAGAGGTCAAGGCAGCCTTGCAGGACAAGGAGTTTCTCAAGAGGATCATCGAGGCTACCCTGCATGAGTTTACGAAACAACACGGCGCAGAAAACAATATCGAAGTGCTGCTCCCCGAAAAAGAAAAGGCTGCATTAAGCACGTGGTTCGTCGAAAAGTTTCATCAGAAAGCAGTAAGCAATATCACCGTTCATTTTACCGACAAGGTTTCCTTCGGGTTCAAGCTCGGCATTGAGGATAAAGGAAGCCATTTTAACTTTGGCAAAGGGTTGGTCGAGGCCTTCTCGGAGTTCTGCTCCCTTCGCTTTAGAAAATACTTTTTCCCGGCGAAAGAGGAATAGGGCGGATGGGGAAGTACTATTTCCTGGCCAGCGTGCTTCCCGTTATGCCAGCTGATCTTGGCGAGAAGCTGCCGCACCCTTTTGCAGAGATTGCCGGCATCATTCAGCGGAATATCGAGCCCGATGATGCGTCGCTTGTACAATCCATCTTGTTTTCGATCGATGTGGCCAATTTTGAAGCGATCCATCAGGGCCGCGATATCTTTATCGAAGGTGGAACGCTTGCGCGTGAAGAGATCGAGAGCAAGCGCAACCTGCCCCTTTTTATGCGCAATTTTCTCGATGAAAAGGACAGGGGCATCCGGCGTTCCTATATCTTTGATGCCTTGTGGGAAAGGTACTATGCTTACTCCTACTCCCTCGCCCAGGAGATGGGATGCAGGTTTCTTGCCGATTATCTTGCGTGGGAGATCGGTTTGAGAAATCAGCTTGTTGCCCTGAGAGCCAAAGAGAAAAGAACGGAAGCAGAGGATTACATCCTCTTGCCCCATGTCGGGGGGCACGATCTTACAGCCTTGATCGCCCACGTAAAGAGCCAGAAGAACCCCCTTCTGGCAGAACGCGCGCTGGACGAGGAGCGGCTGAGGCAGGTCTTTCACTGCGAAGGGGATGACCCTTTCTCCCTGAACGCGGTCCTTGCCGCCCTTGAAAGGGCAAGGATCTTCAGCAGGTGGGAGAAAATGGACCTGCCCTGCAATATAGAAGATATTATTTAGAGGAGGAGCACCTGGTGGGAAGTTCAATAGATAGTCGGGTTGTAGCGGTCAACGGACCGCTGGTCACCGTAGAGGTAATCAAGGCCCAGGAAGTCATGATGAACGAAGTGGCTTACGTGGTCTGGAACAGTGTTCCCCTGAAATCGGAGATCATCAGGATTCGCGGAAAGTTTGTTGACATACAGGTCTTTGAGAGCACCACAGGCCTGACAGTGGGCGACCGCGTTGATTTCACCGGCAGCATGTTGTCTGCTACCCTGGGCCCCGGGATGCTGGGAAAGATCTATGACGGGCTTCAGAACCCCCTCGGGGAGCTTGAGAACGATCAGGGATATTTTCTCCGGAGAGGGCAGTACGTCAACTCGCTGGACGAAGAGAGAAAATGGCTCTTTACCCCTTCTGTGAAGTCGGGGGACAGGGTGAGGGCAGGCCGCTACCTGGGAAGCGTGCCTGAAGGGATCTTTGAGCACCACATCATGGTTCCTTTGTCTTTCCAGGGACAATGGGAAGTGGTCCATGTCAATGTTCCCGGCTTCTACACCGTGAAAGACGAGATCGCGCTGCTGAAGAACGAAGCCGGAATGAAGGTCCAGGTGAAGATGACGCAGCAATGGCCCGTTAAAATACCTGTCCGCACCTATGAAGAAAGGCTGCTGCCGAACCGGCAGCTGCTCACCAAGTGCCGCTTGATCGATCTCTTCTTCCCCCTCGCTGAGGGCGGGACAGCCTGTATACCGGGCCCTTTCGGGGCAGGGAAGACAGTGCTGCAGCAGATCATTTCGCGCTATGCAGAAGCGGATATTGTTATCATCGTCGCCTGCGGCGAGCGTGCAGGAGAGGTCGTGGAAACGATCCGTGAATTCCCCGAGCTGGAAGACCCCAAAACGGGGAAGTCCCTCATGGACCGGACGGTGATCATCTGCAATACCTCATCAATGCCCGTAGCGGCGCGGGAGGCCTCTGTCTACACAGGGGTAACCCTGGGCGAGTACTACCGGCAGATAGGGCTCAAGGTGCTGCTCCTTGCCGACAGCACGTCACGCTGGGCCCAGGCCTTGCGGGAATCTTCCGCGCGGATGGAAGAGATACCGGGGGAAGAAGCCTTCCCCGCTTACCTTGAAAGCAGAATTGCGGCTTTGTATGAGAGGGCGGGACTGGTGCGCCTCCATGATGGCTCTACAGGGTCGTTGACCATGATCGGCAACGTCTCTCCTGCAGGAGGAAATTTTGAAGAGCCGGTGACCCAGAATACCCTCAAGGTCGTTGGCGCCTTTTACGGCCTTTCCCGTACGCGGTCCGATCAGAGGCGCTACCCCGCCATCGACCCCCTCATCTCATGGAGCCTTTACCTGGAACAGATGAAAGGGTCGCTCGGGGAGCGTCACCCCCAGTGGGTTTCCTGGGTTGAAGAGGTCAAGGGCCTGCTGGACAGGGGGCATGAGATCCATCAGATGATGCTCGTTGTGGGAGAAGAAGGGATCAGCATCGATGACCTCGTGATCTACCTGAAGGCGGAAATGGTTGATGCGGTGTGCCTGCAGCAGGATTCGTTCGACGTGGTAGACAGGGCGACCTCAATAGAAAGGCAGATGTCAGACTTTCCGTTGTTGGTAGATATGGTCCATCATTCGTTCGCTTTCGAAAGCAAAGAAGAGGCAAGGAGGCAGATGGCCCATCTCCAGAACCTCTTCTTTCAGTTGAAATATTGCAAGTTCCGGGAAGATGCATACAGGAAATACCGGGGAGAAATAGAATCGATACTGGGAAAGGAGTAGGCGTCCAATGATCGTAGAATATTCTCGCATCACACGAATCCAGGGCGATATCATATCCGTCATTGCCGACGGGGTCCGCTACGGAGAGCTGGCTATGGTCAAGAGCCAGCTGAGAACATCCCTTGCGCAGGTGATCCGCTTAAGGGGAGGCGAGGTGTTTTTGCAGGTTTTCGCAGGGGCGCGAGGGGTCGCGACGGGAGACGAAGTCCGTTTCCTGGGGCATCCGATGCAGGTTGCCTTCGGCGATGCCTTGCTCGGACGGATCTTTAACGGTTCCGGCGAACCCATCGACGGGGGGCCGGAGCTTAAGGCGCTGCCCCGGCTGGAGATCGGCGGCCCTTCGGTGAATCCTGTCATGCGCGTTATTCCCCGCGGGTTTATTGAGACGAGAGTTCCCATGATCGATGTGTTCAACCCCCTCGTTGAGAGCCAGAAGCTCCCCATATTTGCCGCCGCCGGCGAGCCTTACAATGAGCTGCTCGCACGTATCGGCATGAGGGCGCAGGCAGACGTTGTTATCCTCGGAGGGATAGGCCTCAAGTATGATGAATATTTGAAGTTCCGCTATGCCTTTGAGGAGGCAGGCGTGCTGTCGCGGACCGTCATGTTCGTCCACACGGCTTCCGACCCCGTGGTCGAAAGGCTTCTTGTCCCCGATATGGCGCTGGCAGTTGCGGAACAGTTCGGGGTAAGCGGGAAAAAGGTCCTTGTCCTGCTCACGGACATGACTGCCTTTGCCGACGCAATGAAGGAGATCGCTATTTCCATGGACCAGGTCCCTTCCAACCTGGGCTACCCGGGATCCCTTTACAGCGACCTCGCATCGCGGTACGAGAAGGCGGTCGATTTTGAGGGAGCCGGAAGCATCACGATCCTTGCCGTGACGTCAATGCCCGGTGATGACGTAACCCATCCTGTCCCGGACAATACAGGGTACATCACAGAAGGGCAGTTCTATCTCCGGAAAGGGGTAATTGAACCCTTTGGCTCCCTTTCCCGCTTGAAGCAGCTGGTAATCGGCAAGGTGACGAGGGACGACCATGGGTATATCATGAACAGCATGATCAGGCTCTTTGCCAAGAGCCGTGAAGTGGAGCAGAAGCTGGCCATGGGATTTGACAAGACGCCTGACGACGAACGTTACCTGCGGTATGGAAGGTTATTTTACGAGCGCTTTATGGACCTGAAGGTAGATATCTCCCTGAACGATGCCCTCGACCTCGGCTGGCAGACGCTGGCTGAGTGCTTTCATCCCGACGAAGTGGGCATCAAGCAGGAGTTAATCGATCTCTACTGGCCGAGGGCATAAAAAAGGTTTTGTGAATGGCAGAACGGATCAAGCTCAACAGGATCACTCTAAGGGAGCAAAAACAGAAGCTCTTTTTGTATGAGCGTTTTTTGCCGGCCCTTGAGGCGAGGAAACAGCAGTTCCTGATGCAGCTCGCCATCGTCCGCAAAGAGATCGGGGAGCAGCAGGCTGTCATGGAAAGGCAGTTGGAGGAGATCACCCGGTGGTCATCCCTGTACTGGAATATGACAACGATCCTTCCTTTTTTTATATCCCTCAGGGAGATCAGGCGGCACGTGAAGAACGTGGCCGGCTTAAAGGTGCCCGTTTTGGAGGAGGTCGTCTTCGATGATCCGCCGTACAGCCTTTTTGCCACACCCTACAGCTTCGACGAAGTCCTGTCAAAGACGAGAGAGGTGATATCTCTCAGGGAACATATCAAGATATTGAAGGAGCAAGAGGAGATACTCATGGCCGGGTTCCGGAAAACCAGCCAGAGGATCAACCTGTACGAACAGCGGTTGATCCCTGGATGCAGGGAGGTCATTCGGAAGGTTACCGTTTACCTTCAGGACCAGCAGGCCGCAGCCGTCGGCGTCGCCAAGGTCGCAAAAAGGCTCAGCGAGGAGGCTTCGTATTAATCGCAAAGGGATAGCGCACCAGGCCGGCGCTGATGACGGAAGGAGATAGATGTGGCTCTCGCTAAGATGAGAAGGATATTCCTGATCGGGCCCCTGGACGAAAGGGAGAAGACAATGCAGTTCCTCCAGGACATGGGGGTCGTGCACGTAGAGCCGGCGGCCAGGATATCCGGTGAACTGGAGAAACGAAATACCGCTCTTCAACAGGAGGTAAGGCGGGTCCACCAGGTCTACGAAGAGATAGACAGGTTCAAGGCAGGGGAGGCAAAGACCAATGCGGCAGTGCCGGACGATCGGCTGGTATCCTACTGCGAGTCAAGATTATTGGAGCTTCAGGAGGTTCAGAACAGGAAGCAGTCCCTCCAGAAGATGGCCTCGGAATTGAATATCTGGGGGAATTTTGAACCTGAAGCGATCCAGGGGCTTGAAGGGGATGGCATATATGTCCAGCGCTTCCGGATCGAAGGAAAATTGCCGCCTGATTTTAGCGTTCCCGAAGATGTATATGTGGAAGTGGTGTCAGAGAAGCCTGTATACAGTTTTTTTACGATACGGATCGGCAGCGCCGTTGACATTCCTCACGCCGTCCAATTGCGCCTTCCCGAGATGGGGCTGGCGAGGGCATTGGATGCGCTCGGAGAGCTCCGGGAGGAGGAGGCAAGGCTCATCGATGAGTGCGAGGCCGCGAAAAACAGGATAGGGGAGTTAAAGGAACAGTACAACATCGTCCTGAACGAAGCGAGCTACACGGAACATCTCGGCGCCCTTTACTCGGAAGAGCATCTCTTCGGGCTTCAGGGGTGGGTTCCTGCGGACCTTGAAGATGGTTTGATGAGGGAGGTCGAGGCGTCGAAGCTGCCCCTTATGGTGACGGCAAGGGATCCCCTCGAGGATGAGACCCCGCCGACGCTCTTCAAGAACAACTGGTTTATCCGCCGCATCGAACCTCTCTTGAAGCTATACGGCCTGCCCTCTTACAGGAGCCTCGACCCTTCCTATTTCTTTGCCCCTTTCATGATCCTCTTTTTCGGGATCTGCCTGGGCGACGCGGGCTACGGCCTGGTCTTTTTGCTGGCATCTACCTGGATCAAGAAAAAATGGGGGCACCTGTCCAAGGAGCTGCCGCTTGTCATGAAGCTCTGCCAGGCCTTTTCAGTCTCGGCAATCCTTATTGGCCTGCTCACCGGCTCGATCTTTGGCCATGACTTTGGAAGCCGGGATTGGATCCTCGTTGACCTCGACATAGACAGCGGGAATCCAATGATCCTCTTTTATGCCAGCTTAGGGTTCGGGGTGATCCATCTTTCCTTTTCATACCTCCTTGGTATGCTTGAGGCGCAATCACGGAATGAAATGCTCCAGAAGCTGGGCCTCATGACGGTCCTCTGGGGCGGAGCTTTCCTGATCAGCCGGAACATCTGGTTCTCAGACCCTGCTTCGACATTCAATGCCCCGTTCAAGTACGCAGGGTGGGGATTGCTGGCGTGCGGTGTGATACTCACGTTTTTGTCGGCGTCCGACAGCAAGCGGTGGACGATCAGGATCGGGCTTGGCCTCTGGGGCGTTTATGGCTTGACGGGGCTCATAGGTGACTTGCTCTCATATGCACGCCTCTTTGGGCTTGGGATCGCCACCACCGCGATCGCAGAGGTCATGAACCAACTGGCAGGCATGGTCTATCATGCGGCGGGCCCTGTTGCCGGGTCTGTGTTGGCCGTCCTTCTCCTTGCCATGGCCCACACGTTCAACCTGGTCCTTTCTGTTCTGGGCAGCACGGTGCACTCTGCCCGCCTTCACTTTGTCGAAGCCTTCAGGAGTTTCTTCCGGGGAGGTGGCATTCAATATAAACCATTTAAAGTTGAAAGGGGTTAATCATATGAAAACAAAAGGTATAGTCCTCACGGGTCTTGTCGCCGCCGCGCTGGTGCTTCTGGCCGGTTCGCCTGCATGTGCGCAGGCAGGCGCCGAAGGGAAGGCCACGGCAACGCTTGTGGCAAAGATCATCATGGGTTTCAGCCTCTCCCTCGGCCTTGCAGGCTCAGCCATAGGCCTCGGTATCGCCTTTTCAGCACTGCTCGGAGGGGGCCAGGAGAATTATTTCAAGAATATTGCCGTAGCGCTGATGCCTTCCACACAGGGGATCTATTCCATCGTCTGCCTCTTTGCCAATATGGGAAGCTTTGACACAGACCCTGTGGCCGTTGCAGGAAAGGCAGCGGTGTTCGGGTTCACCATGTTTTTCAGCGCCTGGTTCCAGGGAGTAGTGTGCGCAGCGGGGATCAGGAGCATCCTGGAGGGCAAGAACACGCTGGCAAACGCCATGGTGTCCGGTGCGATGCCTGAGACGTATGCAGTCTTTGCGCTGGTTATGACCTTTATTATGAAGTGATCGAGATAACTATTTAATTTGCTTATACATTGACAATCTGTTATAAAATTAGGCTTACATGAAATCGGCCAGAAGGCCCCGGGGAATTAAGACAGCATGGACGTCAGAGAATTTGATTATATCCTGCCGAAGGAGTATATTGCGCAGTCCCCTGCAGGGGACAGGGCTGCTTCGCGCCTTCTCGTCTTCGACAGGCAGAAGGGAGCCATCGAGCACCGCTTTTTCAGGGACATTCCGGAATACTTCCGCGAAGGGGACGTCCTTGTCCTGAATGACAGCAAGGTCTTCCCGGCAAGGCTGAAAGCCGTGAAAGAGACCGGGGGAAAGGTCGATGTTCTCCTCGTCGAGAGGATCGACAGGGCCGGCTGGCGCTGCCTTGTGAAAGGCGTCAAGAGAGTGCCGGAAGGGCTCCGTGTCGCCGTCGGCGAGCACTCTGCAAGGCTGGAGGCAGAGGAGAACGGGTGGTCCATCCGGTTCGATTACGACGGAGACAGCTACGATATCGTCAGGCGCTACGGGAAGATGCCCCTTCCGCACTATATCAGGCGGAACGGGGAGGATGATTCAATCGATTTTGAAAGGTACCAGACGGTATACGCCGAACACATGGGATCCATTGCAGCTCCTACGGCAGGCTTCCATTTTACCGAAGGATTGGTCGGGGAGCTAAAACAGAAAGGCGTCAGCATAGTGAAGGTCACCCTGCATATCGGCACAGGGACCTTCCTCCTGGTAAAAGAGACCGATGTAGAAGCGCACAGGATGCACAGCGAATATTATCAGGTGAGCGAAGAGATAAGGGCATGCATTAAAGAGGCAAAAGAATCGGGAAGGAGGGTAGTGGCCTGCGGGACAAGTTCGGTGAGGACTGTCGAGACGGTATGCCCGGGAAACGGCAACGCGCGCCTTGCAGGCCGGACGGAACTTTTCATATACCCGGGGTACCGGTTCAGATTTGTTGATGCCTTGATAACCAACTTCCACCTTCCGCGGTCGACGCCCCTGCTCCTTGCTTCAGCCTTTGCCGGGCGTGAGCCTCTGATGAGGTGCTACCGGGAGGCCATAGAAAAGGGCTACAGGTTTTACAGCTACGGCGATTCGATGCTTATTGTGTAGATGGGAAGATGCGGAAAGTGAAAAGGTGATAGGTGAAGAAGAATCTCGTAAATCGTTAGGCGTAAGTCGTTAGGCGATTTAACCCCTTACGACTTACGATTCACGCCTTACGGGTGTGTGTGATATGAAGATGATGGAGATCATAAACGAAGAGGGGAGCGCGAGGCAGGGCCTTCTCAGGACGGGCCACGGGGACATTGAGACCCCGGTCTTCATGCCTGTGGGCACCCAGGGAATCGTCAAGGCCTCGACGCACAGGGACTTGAAGGAGGTAGGCGCGAAGATAATTCTCGCGAATGCCTACCACCTCTATCTTCGCCCCGGCGACCAGCTGATACGGGAGATGGGAGGCATACACAGGTTTTCCGGATGGGATGGAGCGGTGCTGACCGACAGCGGAGGGTACCAGATATTCAGCCTCGGCGTCCTGCGCGAGATCAAGGATGACGGCGTCCTTTTCCAATCGCACATAGACGGGTCGAGGCACTTCCTCACGCCGGAGAAAATGGTCCAGGTGCAGGAGAATATCGGCGCCGATATATGCGTGTGCCTTGACGAATGCGTTTCCTATCCGTCGTCATACGGTTATACAGAGGCGTCCGTGGAGCTGACGTCCCGTTGGGCCGGGAAGTGCAAGAACGCAAAGACAGACAGCGGCAGTGCCCTCTTTGGCATCATACAGGGCGGTTTTTACGAAGACCTGCGCATAAGGTCGGCGCGGGAACTGACGGAAATGGATTTTGACGGGTATGCGATAGGAGGATTGAGCGTAGGAGAGCCGAAAAGCCTGATGTGGGAGATGGTCGACACCGTGGCGCCTTTGCTCCCCCCGGGAAAACCGAGGTACATGATGGGGGTGGGGCTGCCCGAGGACATCCTTGAGGGCGTCAGGCGTGGAATAGACATGTTCGATTGCGTTATCCCCACGCGGTTTGCCAGGAACGGCAACCTTTTCACGTGGGACGGCAGGATCAACATAAAGAACGCGCGGTTTGCCAGGGATGAAAGGCCCGTTGACGGGGAGTGCCAATGCTACATCTGCAGGACATTTTCAAGGGCTTATCTCCGGCATCTGCTCGTCTCCCATGAGCTGACGAGCTATTATCTCAACACGCTCCATAATCTCTTTTTCTACATGGAGTTTCTGAGAAGGATCAGGGAAGCGATACAGAAAGGAAGGTTCGAAGAGTTTTATAAAGCATTTAAAGCTAAATATGAAGGAGGTGAATTTCAGGATGAATATAGCGTATGCAATGGGTAGCCAGCCGGCCGCCGGACAGGGCGGGGCAAGTCAGTGGATGAGCTTTCTCCCGCTGATACTTCTTTTTGCCGTCTTCTATTTTCTGCTTATCAGGCCCCAGCAGAAGAGGGCAAAGCAGCAGAAGACCTTTATCGACAATCTGAAAAAGGGTGATAAAATTATAACATCGAGCGGGTTATATGGTACAATAACAGGGATAACCGACGATGCCATTACGATCGAGATCGCAGAGAAGGTAAGGGTAAAGATAGCGAGGAACGCAGTAGCGTCGCTTCAACAAACACAGTGAAAGGAGAAAGATGTGGGAAGGTACGAAAATATCGTGATAATCAGTCCTGATTGCACGAAAGAAGAGGAAGAGGATCTGCTCAAGAGGATCCAGTCGAACATGGAAAAGGTCGGCGCAGCGGTCGTGAAGTTTGACGATTGGGCCGTGAGAAGGCTTGCCTATCCGATAAAGAAGAAGGACAAGGGCCACTATTACTTTTTCCTTCTCGACCTGAATGAGGCAAGCGTGGCCACGCTCGGGAAATTTTACAAGACCGTCGATACGATCCTGCGGCACCTCTTTGTCAATGTTGACGAAAAGAAAGAGGGCCCGAAAAAACCACCCGATCCGGTCATATTTGATGAACTGGAAGGCGAGTTCTCGTGAACAGGGTCTTTCTCGCCGGTACGTTAAGGGCGCAGCCGGAGATAACCTATACGCCAAAGGGGGAAAAGGTAGTTGCCTTTCCCCTCCTGGTTGAAGAAGGAGGCTTGCGCATTGACGTTGTGCATGTAGGCGAGCTTGACGGAGATGGCTTGAGCCGGCAGGTAGGGAAGGAGATCATGGTCTCGGGAATGCTGGCGCAGACGAAGCAGCAATCGCAGCATATAATAAAAGTAAGGGCACAGAAAATTTTTTGGATGGAGGATTAGATGCCAAGACCAACAAGGACACCGGGCAGAGGAGGCCACGATTCACAGAAAAAAAGGGTCTATGTGAGAAAAAGGGTCTGCAGGTTTTGCCAGGATCAGAACCTGGAGATCGATTACAAGGATCCGAAACTCCTGAAATACTATATAACGGAGCGCGGGAAGATAATGCCGAGAAGGATGACGGGGACATGCGCCAAACATCAGAGAAAGCTCAAAGAACACATAAAGATGGCGCGGCATATAGCGTTTTTGCCGTTTACGACACTTTCTCGATAGGGGGCTCTTGTATGAAAGTTATACTTACTGAAGACCTGAAGGGAACGGGCAAAAAGGGCGAGATCGTCAATGTCAAGGACGGGTACGGCAGGAACTTCCTCATTCCCGATGGGCGGGCGATCCCCGCGACTGAAGGCAACGTCAAACGGTTCGATCATATTATCAAGGGCCTTGCCGGAAGGAAAGAGAGGGAGATCAAGTCTGCCGAAGAGCTGAAGGCAAAGCTTGACGAGACGACGGTTGCCTTAAAGAAAAAGGTCGGCGTCGACGGCAAGCTCTTTGGCGCTGTTACGCACAAGGACATCGTCGACGCGATAAAAAGCGTCCTGGGCATAGAGATCGACAAAAAGATGATAAGGATCGACGAGCCCATAAAGATGTCGGGCGCCCACACCGTGACGGTCCATCTGCGGCAGGACGTGAACGCGACGCTGAAGATCGAGGTAGAGAAGGAAGAATAATGGCAAAGGCGGCAAGGAGCGCAAAAGAGATACAGGGCCGCATCCCACCGCAGAACCTGGAGGCGGAGCAGTCTCTTTTGGGCGGCCTTCTTGTTGACCCCGATTCGACGAACAAGGTTGTTGATATTGTAGGCCCTGCAGATTTCTATAAGGATGCCCACAACAGGATCTACGGGATCATGCTGGACCTCTATGAGCGGAATGAGCCCATAGACCTGGTCACCGTGAGCAGCCTTGCGAGAGACAGAAATATCCTCGAAGGCATAGGCGGCGTAACCTACCTGAACACGCTCGTTGACCTCATGCCGAGCGCTGCGAATATCGTGCAGTATGCGAAGATGGTGAAGGAGAAGTCTCTCCTGAGGAAGCTCATCAATACGGCAACAGAGATCATTGAGAAAGGCTTTCAGGTAGATTCAAACGTAGACAGTTATATCGATGAGGCGGAGAAGCTGATCTTCCAGGTCTCGGAAGATAAATTCAGGCCGTCGTTCTATGCCGTCAAAGATTTTGTGCTTGAGAACGTCAAGACCATTGAGAGATTGTATAAAAGAAAACAGCTTGTCACCGGCGTGCCCACAGGCTTTACGGAGATCGACAAGATGACGAGCGGCCTGCAGTCATCGGACCTGATCGTTGTCGCAGGCAGGCCGAGCATGGGCAAGACGGCCTTTTGCATGAATATCGCGCAGTACGTATCGATGCTGAAAGAAACCTCTGTCCCCGTAGGGGTATTTTCTCTTGAGATGTCAAAAGAACAGCTCGTGACGAGGCTTTTAAGCTCTGAGTCGGAGATCGAGCATTCAAAGCTCAGGACGGGAACGCTCTCCGGGGCGGAATGGCCGAAGCTTGCGGACGCGGCAGGAAAATTGAGGGATGCGCTGATGTTCATCGATGATTCACCGGGGTTGAGCGTGCTTGAGCTGCGGGCGAGGGCGAGAAGGTTGAAAAAGGAGCACGGCCTCGGGTTGCTCATCGTTGATTACCTCCAGCTGATGAGGGGGAGGACCGGCATAGACAGGCGCGAACAGGAAATATCGGAGATATCGCGGTCCATGAAGGCCCTTGCGAAAGAGCTCCAGATCCCTGTAATCGCCATCTCCCAGCTGAACCGCGCGCCGGAACAGCGGGAGCGGGACAACAGGCGGCCGAGGCTGGCAGACCTCCGTGAGTCGGGGGCCATTGAACAGGACGCCGATGTTATCTTTTTCATTTACCGGGATGCCGTCTACAACAAGGAGATACAGGAGGAAGAGAAAAATATTGCCGAGGTCATTATCGGAAAACAAAGGAACGGGCCGACAGGAACTGTCGAGCTGGCATTCCAGGACAAGACAACGACCTTCAGAAACCTATACCGAGAATGAACATCCCGAACCTCCTCTCTATTTTTCGTTTTTTTCTTACATTCTTTTTTATCGTAGCGGTCAACAGCGGGCGGTTGCACCTGGCGCTCTTTCTATTTATCCTCCAGGGCATAAGCGACCTCCTCGACGGGTTCCTTGCCAGGGTGATGGGCAAAAAAACCCATCTGGGCGCATTCCTCGACCCCATCGCCGACAAGACGATGCTCGTCGCGTCATTTGTGCTGTTGTATCTTCACCAGATCATACCGCTCTGGCTGACGTCCCTTGTGCTTGTCAGGGACCTGGTCATTGCAATCGGATTTCTCATCCTGTATAAGCTGTCTTATACCACAACCCCTGCTCCGAGCATTTTCGGCAAGATAACAACAGCCTGCCAGATCGCAACGATCGTGTATGTCCTGTGGTCCGAGGCGAGGCCATACGGCGACGTGTTCTTTTACATTGCGGCCCTCTCAACTGCCGTCTCCGGCATCCACTATATTCTTATTGGATTGCGGATGCTCTACCGGAGCCGTTTTCGACAACCGGCGAACGGAAATTAATCATCAGAAGAAACCCGGTTTGCAGCGAAGGGACCGGCAAGAAAGTGTTGACAATACAAGCTCTTTTGATTACTATAAAACAAAAAAATAGTGGGAGGTTATTATGGCCGTGAAGGTTGCTATAAATGGTTTTGGAAGGATTGGAAGGCTTGTCCTCAGGGCCGGTTTGGGAAGCAAGGACGTGGAATTTGTCGCGGTGAACGATATTACAGATCCGAAAACACTTGCCCACCTGTTAAAGTATGATTCTGTGCATGGGATCATGGACGCCGAGGTGAAGGCAAAAGAGAACGCGATAATGATCGACGGCAAAGAGGTGAAGGCCTATGCAATAAAAGAGCCCGAGATGCTGCCATGGAAAGACCTGGGCGTCGATGTGGTGCTTGAAAGCACCGGCAAGTTCACCGACAGGGCCGGCGCCGAAAGGCATCTCAAGGCAGGAGCAAAGAAGGTGGTCATATCGGCTCCCGCAAAGAATCCCGATGTAACATTCGTGCTCGGCGTCAACCAGGAGGTCTACGACAAGACGAAGCATCACGTCATATCCATGGGCTCCTGTACGACGAACTGCCTTGCGCCGATAACAAAGATACTGCAAAGGGAGTACGGCATCGAGTACGGTTTTATGACCACTATTCACGCGTTCACGAACGACCAGGTAGTCCTCGATGAGCCCCATAAGGACCTCAGGCGGGCACGGGCCGCTGCGCTCTCAATGATACCGACAACGACAGGCGCGGCAAAGGCCATATCCGAGGTGATCCCCGAACTTAAGGGCAAGCTCGACGGCATGGCGATAAGGGTGCCTGTTCCGAACGTGTCTGTCGTCGATTTCGTGGCGATACTGTCGGCGAAGGTCGCGAAAGAAGATGTCAACGCGAAGTTCAAAACCTATGCGGCAGGGCCGATGAAGGGCATCCTCCTGTGCTCCGGGGAGCCGCTTGTTTCCAAGGATTTCAACGGCAACCCCCATTCCTCTATCGTCGACCTGGAGTATACCAATGTGATCGGCGGAAATATGGTCAAGGTGCTGTCCTGGTATGACAACGAATGGGGCTTCTCGAACAGGATGCTGGAGCTTCTCTCCTTTATCATGAAATAGGCACAAGAAACAGAGAAAGGCAGGGCAATTATGAAGTCTATAGACCAGGTTGATATCAGCGGAAAGCGGGTACTGATCCGCGTCGATTTCAATGTACCTATTGACGCAAGCGGGAACGTTGCCGACGATACGCGGATAAAGGCCCATTTCCCGACGATAGGCTACTGTCTTGACAGGAACGCAAAGGTGATCCTCATGTCGCACATGGGGAGGCCCAAGGGCGCCAGGGTTGACAAGCTTTCCCTGAGGCCCGTTGCAGAGAGGCTTGCGAAACTGATGGAGAAGCAGATACTCTTCGTCGATGACTGCATCGGAGAAAAGGCCGAGGCCGCTGTCTCTGCCATGAAAGGGGGCGATATCGTGCTCCTTGAGAACCTCAGGTTCCATATCGGCGACGAGAAGAACGAAAGCGAATTTGCCCGCGCGCTCGCCGGGCTCTGCGATGTCTACATCGATGACGCCTTTGCGGTATCTCACAGAAAGGCCGCTTCAAATGCGGCGATCACGGAATTTGTGAAGGTCTGCGCCGCGGGCTTTCTTTTAAAGAATGAGATAGACTACTTTCAAAAGGCAATGGGCAACCCGGAAAGGCCGCTTGTGGCTATTATCGGGGGGGCGAAGGTTTCAGACAAGATAGGCGTGCTGGAGAACCTCATCGAAAAGGTGGACCGCCTTATCGTCGGCGGCGGGATGGCGTTTACGTTCCTCAACGCCCTTGGCTATGAGGTCGGGAATTCTCTGTGCGAAAAAGAGATGCTCGATAAGGCAAAGAGCATCATGGAAAAGGCAAAGTCAAAAGGCGTGAAGCTCTGCCTGCCTGTTGATTGCGTTGTGGCGGAAAAGGCTTCGGCCGACGCAGAGGCGAAGGTCTGCAGCGTTGAGGAGATTCCGAAAAACAGTATGGGCCTTGATATCGGGCCGGCGACCACGGCGCTCTTTTCAGAGTCCTTAAAGGATGCGAAGACGGTTGTATGGAACGGCCCCATGGGCATGTTCGAGATCGACAAGTTCAGCAAAGGCACATATGAGGTGGCGTCGTCGGTAGCGGCATCGGGGGCGCTCTCGATCATCGGGGGCGGGGACACCGATTCGGCGGTGCACCGCGCGGGGGTGAGCTCAAAGATATCCTACATCTCAACGGGAGGCGGCGCGTTCCTCGAGCTTCTGGAGGGCAAAACGATGCCGGCGGTTGAGGCGCTGGAAAAATGTGGAGATAAATCATGAGAACATGGATGGTTGCCGGGAACTGGAAGATGAACAATACGATCCGCGAGGCGATAGACCTTGCAAAGGGCGTGAAAGACGGCGCTGCGGGGATAAAGGGCGGCGAGGTAGTGTTGGCCCCGCCGTACACGGCATTGCAGAGCGTCTATGAAACGATAAAAGGTTCTCAGGTCCTTCTCGCCGCACAGAATATCTATTTCGAGGACAAGGGCGCTTATACCGGAGAGGTGTCGCCTGCCATGCTGAAGGATGCGGGCTGTACCTACGTCATAGTAGGGCACTCGGAGAGAAGAAAATATTTCTACGAGACCGACGAAGGCGTCAACGCGAAGGCAAAGAAATGCCTCCAGGCAGGGCTGAAGCCGATCATATGCGTGGGCGAGACGGAGGTCGAGAGGGAAAAAGGGGTCACGGAATTTGTCATCGGCATTCAGGTAAAAAAGGCCCTTCATGGGATCGACAAGCTCGATAACATTGTGATCGCCTACGAGCCCGTGTGGGCTATCGGGACAGGCAAAAACGCAACACCCATGGAAGCGGAGGAGGTCCACAGGTTTATCAGGAATGTAGTCGGCGATATGTATGGCGAAATATGTAAAAAAATAATGATCCTCTACGGAGGAAGCGTAACATCTGAAAATATTGGGGAACTGATCAGCATGGAGGACGTTGACGGAGCGCTCGTCGGCGGAGCATCCTTGAAAATCGACAGCTTTCTTGGTATAATAAGAAACATTACGGAGAAACAAAAATGATGACAGTTCTTGCAATAGTTCATGTGGTAGTTGCTGTTGCCCTTATCTTTATCGTTCTTCTTCAGACAGGGAGAGGGTCGGAGATCGGGGCGGCCTTCGGAGGCGGCTCAAGCCAGACGCTGTTCGGAAGTTCGGGTTCATCGGGTTTCATGACAAAGCTCACTACTGCAGCGGTTGTCATCTTTATGGTAACAAGCCTTGGTCTGGCGTATATCTACAGCCACAGGGAAGCTGGATTAAAAGTCGCCCCTGCGCAGACGGAAGAGAAAGCGCCGGTCCCGGCGAATACACCGGTCCAGGAGAAAAAATGAGTGCCGAAGTGGTGGAATTGGCAGACACACCATCTTGAGGGGGTGGCGGGGAGACCTGTGCGGGTTCAAATCCCGCCTTCGGCACCATATAAGTAGTTGATTTTAAAAGAAGTACTCAATACATCCCGCAAGATTCACAAAATCTATATATTTTCCCAGACAATATATTAAAAAATTGCTGTAGTAAGATTATTGTTTCACATATAATAATAAGAATATTCGTGCCCATGCTTTCTGGTTAGTGGAGGTTTCTTGTTATGAAGAAAAGACATTACCTTATTGCATTTGCAATTATCCTTGGTGTTTTGGTATCGGGGACAAATGTACGGGCGGGTGTACAAATTGATTGCTACGGCTCCCTGGAAGCATATAAGTCAGATCCAACTATGAGGAACTACACGTGTAGTTGTCCCAACGGAAGGCACGGTCAGCCTGTATGCAGACCAAGATCTTCGTCTGGCTCCTATGCCCCTTCCACCAGGCTGAGCCCATCGCAGCAGATGGCCGTCGGGATTGCCGGCGCCCTTCTTAACAATCTATTTAGCAATATGTTCAATGAGATGTTTAACCCTCCACCTACAGGTAATTCTTATCAGGAACAATTGAGAATAGAGCAGGAAGAAAAACGGAAGCAAGAGATGCAGGCGGCCCTTGATGCTTGGAGGAAAGCGCAGGAGAAGGCGACGCAGGATGCCTTGAAGGAGCAGCAGATAAAAAAAGAGCAAGGGGCATCGCTTATAAGTAAAATGGATGGCGGCCTTACCGGTGGCGGAGGGAAGCTCGACCCTATATGGATAACCCAGAAGCCGGAGCTCATGCCCTTACAACCTGGAGGGCACCCCACTTCCAGATTTAAGCTTGGCGACAGGCTCCTTTGTTCATCGTATTTTTCAACCCGTGCCATTGAGGAGACGAGAAAAGGGAACTACGAGGGCGCACGCTTCTTCAGCGAACAGGCAGACAAGGTAATGGTTAAAGCAGAGACCGACGTTGAATGCAAATTTCCTCAAATGCCGAATATTCCAATGCCAAAAACAAAGGGGATGGATCAAAAGAAATTTACAGCCCTCATGGAAGGCTTTAATACAAAGATTAAAGAACTTCAGAGCGTTGAAGCCGACCTTAACAAGGCAAGGCAGGAAAAGCAGGCGGCAGAGGAGAATCTGAAAAAGATAGATGAAAAGATAGCAGAGCTGGACAACCAGGCGAAATCTGCGCAAAACCCCGAAGAGAAGGCGCAGGCGGATGATCTTATCCGGCAGGCGCTGGCCTTAAAGTCAGAGGCAGAAGATCAGGCGAACACCGCAAAGCAGAATGAGCAGGAGCTTCTCGATAAGGCAAAGAATATGGCGAAAGATATGGATGCGAGCCTCAAATCTGTTCAATAACAAGGAGAGCAAGGCATGGGGCAATATATGAAAAGATCATTCACATTATTTTTGATACTTGCAAGCCTGACCGTGATGGCAGCATGGTGGAAGGGGACAACACCTTTAATGGATGCAGCCGAGGAAGGTGATATCAACACCGTAAGGACCTTGTTGGATAAGGGAGAGGATGTAAACAAAAAAGGCCCCGACTATACTGCCTTGATGGTGGCATCGGCGAGAGGGAATACCGATGTGGTGAAACTGCTGATAGACAGGGGTGCCGATATAAATATGGTGGTTAGCTCCGGGATGTGCGCCCTGGCGTCTGCGGCGGAAAACGGCCACACCAATATAGTGGAAATTCTCGTTGAAAAAGGTGCTGATGTAGATAAGGCGATAAAGGTCTTAGAAAAAAGAACCTCCATTTTTGCCCATAACCCACTGACGTCATTCAACGATGCTGCAAAGAGTAAAAGCGGCCTTGCCCTGCTTAACGAAAAATATACAAAGCAACAGGCGAAGCTCCCGTCTAAGCAACAAGCAAAACTCCCGGCCCAGGATAGTTGGGCTTATTATTACGGTGGTAAATATCAAGAGGCGTTAAATTCATTTAAAAAGGATGTTAGTTCAAACCCGTCCAACAGCGACAATTTCGCCGGCCTTGCCGCATCCCATAATAAGTTAAAGCAATATGACGAGGCTATCACCGCAGCGAAGAGGGCGATAGAGCTCAAGCCTGATAGCGCCTTTGCCTGCAACGAGCTCGGCATAGCATATATGCACAAAAAACAGTTTAACGAGGCTTTAAGCTCTTTCCGGAAGGCAATTGAAATAGAGCCAAAGAATGCAGTTCTTTACTATAATATGGGCGATCTATTTTCTGAGAAGGAAGATTACGGCAAGGCGGCAGACAATTACAAAAAGGCAGTGGAGCTTGCCCCGAAGAATGCAGTGTACTTATCCGACCTTGCGTTCAGTTACAGACAAATGGGCAGATATGACGACGCGATTGAGACGGCAGATAAGGCAGTTGCATTGACGACCATAACCGGGGTGGGATTGCCGGTCACGATTGTGGAAGGTTATCCTGTTGTACAAGGACCGGCAGAAGGACCTGCTAAAAGCGCAGGCATAGAGGCCGGCGATAAGATAATCGAGGTTAATGGCCTCTCGACAAAAGGGTGGAGCAACGATAGGTTTGTCGGAAGCGTAAAAGGCTCGAAAGGAACGCAGGTTGTCTTTGCAATCGAAAGAAAAGACCTTGATAAGCCTATAGAAAAAACGCTCACAAGGGAAGTGATCGTCCTTAAAGATGGAGCTCCGTTTCTCGCTTTTAGAAGCCTTTGCTACAGAGAGAAGGGCGATCTTGAGAATGCCTTTAAAGATGCAGGAAAGGCATATTCCCTTGACCCTGTTGATGAGTGGGCAAAGAGCGCCATGGCCCTTGCGTATATTGATAAAGGCAGATATAACGATGCCCTGAATATCCTATCGAACATAAAGGACAGTTCTTTTGACCGGATACTTGAGGCGACGGCCAGGGCAAAACTTGGAGATATGAAAAAGGCGGTCGAGATTTATAGCTCAATTCCGGAAGATTATTTCGCTTCGCAAAAGGCGACCTACAGACAAAGCTATAAAAGGGCCCTTCTGGAATCTCTAAAGCCCTATGTCAACGCCAAAAGAGACTCTGCCGGATCCTTTGAGGCAAAAAGGCAATACGGGGAGGCGCTCAAGGAGTATGCGGAACTATTAAAGGTTGCCGATGAGAGAGAGGCAAAAGAGATAAGGAGTCATGTCGCAGCGTTGATCAAAGATAACCCTTATCTCGCAACTCTCCCGGAAGAGGGAAGAAAGTACGCTTTAAGGGCGGAGATCTTACTGAAAGATGGAAAATTCGAAGAATCGTTAAGCGAATTCGATTTTGCCATAAAGGCAGCGCCGTTTGTCCCGCAGCTCTATCATAACAAGGCCCTTGTATATGGGGAAATGAAGAATTACAGATCAGCGAAAAGATATATGGAGATCTATCTTGACCTTTATCCCAATGCGCCGAACATCCGCCAGGTGAAGGACGAGATCTACAAATGGGAGTTTATGATGGAGAGGGAAGGAAAGTGATACTAAAAGAAGACTGAGATCATGCGATAGGAGGAGACACATTATGGCGAGAGGAAGAGCGGGCATATATGTTCTATCGGTCCTCCTTCTCGTGATCTTTTGCGGTATCTCTTGTGCCCAGGATGCAGGCGCCCAGAAGAGCAACTCGATGCCCGGCATGATAGCGAAGCTGGAAGATATGAGAAGCAAGACAATGGCAGATATCCGAAGATACGAAGGCGAGATCCTGAAGTGCGATAATACTATAATGAAATCTGAAAACATCGTGAGGCTTGCCCGGCAAAAAGGCAATGCGCAGGCAGAGACAATTGCCCGTGAAGCATTGGCCAAGGCACAGGAGGCAAAGAAAAAGAATCAGGAGAATCTGAAATTTGCACAATCATATAAGGAATTACTGGAAAAAAAGATAAATGGGCTTAAAGGCCTTATGGCGGAAAGCAGTTCACAAACCGAAGGAAGCGATTATTGTAAGAAGCTGGAGGCCCAGCTTGCACTGGATAATAGGGTGCTTAAAGATTTTAAGAAGACAGTTGATATGACGAACAAAGAACGGGAAGATTGGACCAAAGAGGGTGAGGATGCCATGTCTGAGGCCAAGGAAGCGATCACAAAATATTTGACAAGCGGATTCACGGATATGTTAGAGAAACGGCTGGAAAAAATCGACAGATATCGTAAAGTGCTGGACAATTTGAAGAAAACAGCAATGAAAGACCTGCCGGACAATAAAGATCTTTTGAATAGGATCGACGCTAAACTGGATAAAATAAAAAAGACCCAGACAATCTACGAATCACTCTCAGGAAAGATAATTATGAATGCCGGTAAATATACGGTCCCGGCAGACGATCTTGGCGAAACCATGAAAAGCGAGTATGGGTTGTATCAAAAGATCGTTGAGGAAGGAGACCGAAACATCACTGAAATATTAAAAGATTCGGAAGTGAGAGAGAAATTGTCGGATATTGGTTCTTATTTCACCGACGCGTTGATTGACCATGAGATTGAGATAAGAAAGTCCTCGGCATTCTTCTCAAAGGTCAGCCCTTACCTGTCAGCATTACCGTTGGTTAGAGATCTATCTTACGCGGGCACGAAATTGGAACTAAGCTGGGAAAGAATTTCGCAGCTTGCTGATATAGCAGATCAACAGTTAGACGCTGAAAAAGCTTTAAGAAAGCAGATAGAAAGGACCAGGGATAAACTAAAAAAATGCCGCCCCCAATAAGCCGTGCCCTGCTGCTCTTGTTGGCCCTCACCGCCCTTTTTGTGATGTCGGATAGGGCATGCTCCGATACGGGCAGGATATATGCTCACCAAAAAGAAAACCTGGAATTTCAGGAATGGACGCCTGAAGGCGGATTCTTTTCCGTGCTTATTCCCTCCGGATGGAAACGGCGGGAATTGGATCTCATGAAGGAACACGATCAGTATCGAGTGACCATGTACGCCCCCGGGAGTAAAGGGATAGAATACCTGGTGATCGAGATAGCATATTATGCCGAGGAGGTCAGGACGCCGGAAAGGTTTATCTATGATCTGATGAACCCGCTATTAAAACCGCGAGGGGAAGAACAGGGTACGCCGGCGGACGTAGCCCTATCCGGGAGAAAAGCGATCTCCCTTGAAATAAAAACCCCCAGATTCCCTCCCGCAGGCATGGAAGGCAAAACAATAGACACTGTAAGAAGGTACGTGGTTTGCCCTGCTGAAAAAGGCTTCTATGTTTTCTTGTACGACTCGCCGGCAAATGTTTCCGGGGAAAACAGGTGGGTATTCGAGAAGATCCTTAACTCCTTCAAGCCATCTGTCTCCGATAAAGCAGATGGGAAACCGATGCAGGAGATCGGTGACGATGAATACAAGGTCTTTACCGGTTTCTTCAGCACGAAAAAGATGCCGGAGATGAAGCTCCCCGAGTTTTTCAGATATGTCATTGATGGGAGTTTCATTGGCAGAACTATCTATGAAAAGACGTTAATTGGCAAGAAAGTGAAACAAGACTCTCTCGACTATCTCAAAAAAATATTCGGCAGGGATGTCGCAGCATTGGTTGAGGATTATGAGAGGAAAAGCGTCGAGGAATATGGAATAAAAGACAGGATCTTAGTCCCGAGGCTGACAATACTTTCAGAACAAAAGATGAAAAAAATTCGGAATTCAAGAGGCCTGTCGGACGTGCCGCCGAAGGAGCTTGACGGGGTTGTCTATCTCTCCAGGGTAGGATTTAATAGTGAAAAGAATGCTGCTTTATTCTATGTTTCACAGAGTGGGTCGCCTCACGTAAGCTATTTTGTGCTTATGGATAAAGAAGATAATAAGTGGGTTTTAAAAAATGCCGTAATGGACAAGATGGTCATTTACTGAACAACATCCAAAAGGGGCGGATATGAATGAGGACGATATGCCGGAAAAGGCGGCACTGTCTGGAGGCGGAACAGGTGCATTCGCACAAAAGAAGGCTGTAAAGATATATAGGCATATCATCATTGCCCTGGTCTTATTTCTGACCTTCGCCATTGCTATGGATTCCCTCGGCGGTGCTTTCTTTATATTCCTGTTTGCCATGATATGGTACGCAACGAGAAGAGAGAAGAACGGATACACGGCAAAGATAAAGATGATCATCATCGGGGTATACGCCGTGCTGCTGATAATGACCTTTGTTGTAAAGAATATCAATAACCGTGTCGCATACGAAAACGCAAAGATAGTCATCGCTGCCTGCGAGCAGTACAAAATAAAGAAAGGGGCCTATCCGGACAGGCTAAGCGATCTTGTGCCCGGTTACCTCACGAGGATACCGGTTGCCAGGTATACGGGTATTACTGAATGGAGATATTTCTATCACCCCAACAAGGGATCAACCGAAGGTGACCATTATTCCTTGCAATTCACATATGAACCGCCCTTCGGCAGGCGCGTCTACCATTCCCAGACCAGGAAATGGCACTCGATGGATTAAGCATCATGAACATTTTCTTTACCATCTACACCATCACATGGAGCGTTGCCTCCGTTCTCGCTCTAATTCTGCTTATCAGAGAAAAGGACTATTACGCAATCTTATGTAGAGGCTACCGGCGCTTTCTCTTTGTCCCATGGAAGGTATCCACCTTTCTTATCGCTGGAACAGGCATGGTTATCGTTGCGCCCTATACGGGTGACCCTACATGGGATTATGTTGATGCGGGATTCATGTCGCTCTTGACTTTCCTGAGCGCCCCCTGGGCCGTTGGCACGTTATACAAGGTGTTTGCGGGAAAACTTTCGGTAAAACATGGGTTCATCGCCTTCTGCGTCTGGATGTTCTCGGCAAGCTGGTCCTATGACCTCTACCTCCTTATCAGGGACGGCCGCTACCCTATCACCTGGCTGCCGAACATCCTTGCGTCATCGGTGCTTTATATATCGGCAGGCCTGCTCTGGAGCCTCGACTGGCAGAAAGACAAAGGAATTATTCTCTCGTTCAGAGACGAAAACTGGCCTGCCCCATCCACGGGGAAGGTATTCGCAAAAATATTTTGGATTGCCCTCCCCTTCATGGTAATTGCTTCGGGCGCCGTTCTGTATTGTATTATGCAAGATCGTTAAAGATGGCGGAAAGAGAACTGTTTCGACTGCCTGGGTAAAAATGACTAAGAGCCCAAGTAATTAATATCATCCGGTTCTATTTTGGTTCTAAATGTCTCGCAGATCAAGTATTATCAAGGGCTAAGGCGTTTTCAAATCCCGCCTTCGGCACCAAATAACTGGTTGCTATCGTAAGATTCACAGCCCGTAAAATATCGAATGTCCTATTAATCCGGTATCGGTCCAAGACAGCCAGCATCCATGTCCAGAGACTACCTGGGCACCCATACCCTGTGGGGAGGCACCCATTTGCCTTTTACCGACTGGCCGGGCACCTCGACCCATTCGCCGCTCTCTGTTTTTGGAGCTAATGCCGGGTCAGGATAGCCATAGGCCTGATTCGGGAAATATACCGGCGGCGGAACGGCATAGACTACCGGAGGCGCGGGATATACGTAGACAGGCCGCGGCGCGTAGTACCAGGGCCGCGCAATGGCAGCGCCAAACAGGATGCCGCCCGCGAACACTCCTGGCCCGTACCATCCATAACAGCACCCCCGCCGTGCATGGCCTGTGGATGGGATGGCAAGCGACATCCCTAACAGAGCAACAATAACGATCATAAAACCCTTCTCTTTCATGATCACCTCTCTGTTTCTTCTTCTATAGAAACGCTTTCGCGCATTTCCTCGTAAACGGTCCCGCTAACGGCTGAACTCCCAGTTCAGGTTGTCGATAGCATCCACGACCATCCCGGTCCCTGTCGCGATGAGCAGGACGTCCTGCGCAACGCGCACAAAGCGGTGCCGCGACGGGGGAGGCCCCAGTTGCTTAAGGACGCTTGGCGGAAGGTCATAGAAGACAACATCCCGAGGGAGCGGCCGTCCGATCGCCCATTTTTTTGCCTGGCCGGGGGGCATGCAGCCGTTCTGCTTTTTTGCAAGGCCCGGCGGGCAGTGGCCTTTTCTCCCATACTGTTTGGCATAGTAGTCATTTATGTAAGCCCGCTGCTGTTCGGTGAAATAGCGTTTTCCCTTATGCGATTCGCGCGCTGCCTGAGGTCTTTGTTTTTCGACCTTCCCGTTGGCAGCCCAGGGCGGCTTTTCCGCCAGGGCCGGGCCCGCTGCGAGGATACCGATTAGAATGAGAACAGGTGCCAGGTGAGTTTGCAATGAGAACAATTTCATGATTTCCTCCTTTCTACAATTATACCACCTTTCTTCACTACCTGTAACGCCCGGGTCCGCCAGGGTGGAAATACCCTCTTCCCCTGTAGTAGCTGTGGTATCGAGGGCCATAATAGTCATGATGCAAGGGTCTGTAATAGCTGTATCCCTGGTATACATGCAAAGGAGAAACATAGTAAGGAGATGGGTAGTACGGACCGTAGGCATTGTAGGGAGCAGCAGGAACTACCGCGCATCCTGCCAAAAAGGTTAATACAAGCACGATCATTGCTGCTTTCATAGGCGCCTCCTTCCCTGTAAAGGGCCCAACGTGATGATATCCGCAACATTCTTGATAGATCATTCAGCAACATCCATGCCAGGAACGGGTATTTCAAATAGGTCGAAATCATTGAACAAATTATCTGGCGACGGAAGAGCCTCCAACATTTTTGTCGTTTTTTTGAGATATGTCCGACAATAATGTCGATCTGAATTCACTAACAACTCTCTTTTTTTTATGGTAAACTAAACCCTTATAAAAAGTCAGGCAAGAGTAAAAGAAAAGAGGAGCAGAACAATGGTGAATACATATGACGTTACGAATTGGCCGACAAAGCACGCACAGTTAAAGATATGGGTTATAGAGATGGCAGAGATGTGCCAGCCCGACAGTATCGTGTGGTGCGACGGATCAGAAGAAGAAAAGGCACGGCTTGAACAGGAGGCAATAAGCACGGGCGAACTTGTTGAGCTGGACAAGGAAAAATGGCCCGGGTGCGTCTATCACAGGACTGCCGCAAACGATGTTGCGAGGACAGAGCATTTAACGTACATATGCACTTCAACAAAAAAAATGGCAGGCCCGACGAACAACTGGATGCCGCCCGAGGAGGGGTACAAAAGGGCAGGGCAGATATTTTACGGTTCCATGAGGGGGCGGACCATGTATGTGATCCCTTTCTCCATGGGGCCCGTCGGATCGCCCTTCTCAAAGATCGGGGTCGAATTGACCGACAGCATTTACGTGGTGCTCAATATGCGCATCATGACCTATATCGGGGAGAAGGTATTAAAGAGGCTGGGCGCGCAGGGCAAGTTCACAAAGTGCCTCCACGGCAAGGCGGACCTGGACGACAAGAAAAGGCTTATCCTCCATTTCCCCGAAGACAACACGATCTGGAGCGTGGGCTCAGGGTACGGCGGCAATGTATTGCTGGGGAAAAAGTGCCTGGCGCTTCGCATTGCGAGCTACCTTGCAAAGGCCGAAGGCTGGCTTGCGGAGCACATGCTCATCATGGGGGTCGAGGACCCGAGCGGCCATATAAAATACATAGCAGGGGCATTCCCGAGCGCCTGCGGGAAGACGAACCTCGCCATGCTTATCCCGCCTGAGGGATTAAAGCATAAGGGCTACCGCATCTGGACCGTGGGAGATGACATAGCGTGGATGCGCGTGGACACGGACGGCAGGCTGTGGGCGATCAATCCTGAAGCAGGATTCTTCGGCGTCGCGCCGGGCACCAATGAAAAGTCAAATCTCAATGCGATGGAGACGATAAAGAGGAATACGATATTTACAAACGTACTGCTCACCAAGGACAAGGATATCTGGTGGGAAGGCATGGATGGAAACCCTCCCGAAGAAGGCATCAACTGGGAAGGAAAGCCGTGGAAACCCGGCGCCGTGGACAAGAAGGGAAATAAGGTGCTCGGAGCACACCCCAACAGCCGGTTCACAGCCCCGATAACGCAGTGTCCTTCTATCTCCAACCGGATAGAGCATCATCACGGCGTTCTCATCGATGCCATAGTATTCGGCGGCCGCAGGGCAAGCGTCATGCCGCTGGTATTCGAATCCTTTGACTGGAAGCACGGCGTATTTATCGGCTCAACGATGGCCTCAGAGCGGACAGCCGCCCAATTCGGCAAACAGGGGGAGGTGCGCCGCGACCCGATGGCAATGCTGCCGTTCTGCGGGTACAACATGGGCCAGTATTTTCAGCACTGGCTCGATATGGGCAAAAAGATGGAAAAACCGCCCAAAATATTCCATGTCAACTGGTTCCGTCTGGATGAGAACGGCAACTTTATGTGGCCCGGTTTCGGCGAGAACCTGCGCGTGCTCGAATGGATCGTGGGCCGGTGCATGAAGACGGCCGGTTCCCAGATAACACCGATCGGATATATCCCGAAGCCCGATGATCTTGACCTCGCCGGTTTGTCTGTTTCAAAGGAGACGATGGAAGCGCTCCTGACCGTTGATAAGGACGCCTGGATAGAAGAGGCGAAGGATGTTGAAAAATTCTTCAAGACATTCGGTTCCGATCTGCCGGTTGAATTGAAGAATCAGTTCAAGGCATTGCAGGAACGCCTGGCCGGCAGCTGACGGAACTAACGGTACGAATTTTTTGCTCCGGCCCTCCCAATGGATGAGAGCGTAAGCTTAAGATTCGCCAAATAATCAAGAGCCTGTCAATGGCTGACCCCGCTCGACATTCAGCAACACTCATGCCAGGAACTAGTGTTTCCAAGAGAACGGAATCATTGGATAAATTATCTGCCAGGCCAAGAGCTGCCAATATTTTTGTAGTTTTTCGGAAAAATATCCGACAATAATGTCGAAAAAAATTATAGCCCACGCACGGTCGTAGGCAAACCTATTACTGTCTAGCGGCCTCGGCATCTTCCCTTTTGTATTGCGTAGGACAATGATGTACCGAACGACTAGATTGGTTGGGTTGAGATGCTTACAAACTCTGTTTTTTCTTGTATTCTTTTTTTCCGAGAGAGTGAAAGAACTCTTTGATCTCCTCAGAACAGTCTCTGAAATCGAAATTTTTCAGAAATTCTTGAATAGGCGCATTTTTGATTGCGCTGAAAATACCTTTCAGCTCTATGAAGCGTTTGCCGCTTTCATCCTGCGTCCAGGCAGTTACGTAGATTTCCCTCCCCTCGGTCTTGTCAACTTTGGCCTCCACCCGGTATGGTACATTACATTGAAGAGGTTCGTAAAATTCAACAGCCACCTTCTTTGTCACGGACATCTTTTTTAATTGCATAATGACCTCGTACCAGATGATTTCATCCATGATTCCAAAGACCAGGTCACGGTCAACCTGACCGCTGTAATCTTTAAAACGGGAATCGATGACAATGTTCGAATAAACTGATCCGGCCTCGTATACTATCTTTATATTCAACCCGTCTTTTCGATCTTGGCTGGTATAAAACGAAGCCCTGTTCCACGGCAGGACGCTCATGATTATCTCCTTAAAGAGCAATGGTAGAGAGTGTCATTGTACAGATTTTGCGCACAGCCTGTCAACACAATCTTTCCCGGCGAATTGCCTCTAATACCGCAACATCTGAATAACGGACCGGTCAGGCAGGGTGATAAAGATAACTGACAGATAAAGAAACAGAAAGGCTTTATAGTTACTTAAAAAATGTTTCTATGGTATAAATATGCGAGGATAGTATTGCAAAAAAGGGGAGCCGGATGAGAAGCAAAGAAAATCCGAACAACAAAAGCACTGAAGGCCGCATCATGGAACATGCGAGAAAGCTGTTCTTGAGGAAAGGTTACCATGGAACGACCGTTGATGATATCGCTCGTTCCGCCAAGCTGACCAAAGGATCGTTCTACTGGTATTTCAAAAGCAAGGAAGATATGCTGAGAAGGATCTTCCTTGAATTCGAAAAGTTCTTTCTGGACAGCATGATCAGATCGATCAATGCTGTCGAGGGGGGCACCCTCGACAAGATCGCTAAGTTTATTCGTTTTATACCGGCCTTTGCCTATTACAACCCTGAACTCTGTGTTGCTTTTACCACGCTCTCCGGAGAACTCGTGGGCACACGCCACAAGATCGAGACGGATATACGGAGAATCTACAAGAGATACCAGGATTTTCTTGCCGAGCTGGTGGTGCAGGGGATACAAGAGGGTGTCGTCAGGAAAGATCTTAACCCCGACCTTGTCGCTTCCGTCATCATTGCCTTTCACAGCGGGATCCTTTTCCAGTGGTTCATGAACAAAGGCCGGATAGACGAAAGGGCCTATGTCGAAACGTTCAATAAGATGCTGCTTAAAGGTTTTTTGTCTGAAGGAACAAGGTTCCCATAGAGCAGGCATCTAGGCACAACAACAGCAAAAACAAATATATTATTTTTTTCTTGACAATAAATATTAACTATACTAAATAGTAAGTACATACCAAACGGTTAGTATTTATGGTGAGAAATAATACGATCAAAAAGAGAACAACCCTGGACGTCGACTATGAGTATACTGAAGACCGCATCACGGGACATGCGAGAAGATTATTCTTGAGAAAAGGGTACCACGGAACGACCATCGACGATATTACGCGGTCCGCCAAACTGACCAAAGGATCGTTCTACTGGTATTTCAAAAGCAAGGAAGACATGCTGAAGAGGGTCTTCCTTGAATTCGAAAAGCTCTTTTTGAACAACCTTATAGAGTCCATTAATAAGGTCGAGGGGGGCACCCTCGATAAGATCGCTAAATATATCAGGTTTGCCGCAGTCTTTGCCTATTACAACCCTGAACTTTGCGTTGCCTTCACCACGCTCTCCGGCGAGCTCGTGGGCACGCGCCACAAGATCGAGAAGGATATCCGGAGGATCTACAAGAGATACCAGGATTTTCTTGCCGAACTGGTGGTGCAGGGGATACAAGAAGGCGTCATCAAGAGGGACCTCAACCCAGACCTTACCGCCTCCGTTATCATCGCTTTTCACAACGGCATCCTTTTCCAGTGGTTCATGAACAAGGGCCGGATAGACGAGAAGGCTTACGTCGAAACGTTCAACAAGGTTCTGCTGAAGGGCATAATCTCAGAATCTGTTAGTTTCGATGCGACGATAGCTATAAAAACTAAAGGGAGATAAACATGTCAACATTGATTACAGGCGGCATGGGGGCATTAGGATCTGCGGTAGCACGTAAACTTTCAGAAAAAGGCGAGGCCCCTATCCTGTACGATCTGATCGAAGACTACACGTTGATCAGCGATATCAAGAAAAAGGTGAAATTTGTTGAGGCAAATATCCTCGATCTCGCAAAGCTCATTGCTACGGTGAAGGAATATGGGGTCGATACGATCATCCATACGGTGGCCGTATTGTCAAAGGCAGAACCGAGAATATCGATCGAGGTCAACACACGGTCCACGGAGAATGTGCTGTGGGCAGCGAAGGAATGCAAAGTGAACAAGGTGGTCTATACAAGTTCCAAGGCTGCTTTTGGCGAGATCACCGGGCAACACCTTGCCCCTGACTATGAGCCGATCAACGAAGACTATTCGAAGGACAGGCCTATGGGGGTATACGGGGTCACAAAGTTTTACGGAGAAGGCCTCGGCTATCAATTCAGAAAGCTCTACGGTATCGACTTTGTGTCGCTTCGCTTCAGCACGATCTACGGGCCGGGGAGACTCTTGAAGAACCCTAATTCACCGATGGTCCTGCCCTGCCGGATCATAGAGAACGCAATGCTGGGCAAGCCCTTTAGCTGGCCCAAGGGCGGCGACCAGAAAGACGATTACATTTATTACGACGATGTTGCCGAAGGCACGTTACTGGCAGCCACGGTGAAGAATCCTCCTTCAGGCGTTTATCTGATAGGAACGGGGGTGGGGTCCACGCTCAAAGACTTTGCTGCCGCCGCAAAAAAACAATTCCCCGGGTTCCAGGCAGAGATCGGACCGGGGCTGGATCATGTGGAATCGGGCTTTAGCTTCTATAGCGTATATGACATATCGAAGGCAAGAAAAGAACTGGGGTATGAGCCGCAGTGTGATGTAGAGACAGGCGTGGCAAGGTACGTAGAGGCAATGAAGAGATTGAATATTCCGCCGACATTCGTACCATAATGGCGGGTGACGGATAACAAAGGTTTTTAATTAAAATAAAAAAGGAGGATGTTATGGCAATAAAAGACCTGAGGCAGTGGATAGAGCAACTGGAGAAAGAAGGCGAGGTATGCAGGGTCAAGGAGAAGGTTGATTGGAACCTCGAGCTCGGCGGTGTAACCCAGGAAGTCTTTGACAGAGAAGGTCCGGCCGTACTTTTCGAGAATATCAAGGATTACGAGAATGCGCTCTGCAAGCGCTTCTTCACGGGTGGTGTTTCCATGTATTCGAGGATCGCGCTTATGCTCGGCGTACCGAAAGACACACCCCCAAAGGAACTCGTTGATATCTGGCGGAAAAGGTCAAAGAACCTGATCAAACCGAAGGTTGTCGCAACCGGTCCCTGCAAAGAGAACATGATCAAGGGGGATGAGATCGACCTCTTGAAACAGTTTCCCGTGCCCTTCTGGCACAATCACGATGGGGGGCGGTACATCGGGACATTCGACGGCGTAGTTACAAAGGAGCGTGACGGCGACTGGATCAACGTAGGCAACTACAGACGCATGGTCCATAACAAAAACCAGATAGGCATTGCGTTTCCCCTTGGACAGCACATCTGGGAACACTGGAGAAGCTTCAGAAAAAAAGGTGAAAATGTACCTATCGCGATCGCTACCGGGTGGAACCCTGTTCTGCCTTCAGTTTCCTGCGCCCACGTACCGAGGGGAGTATGCGAGTACGACGTCATGGGCGGGCTTATGGGCGAGCCGGTAGAACTCGTAAAATGTGAGACATCGGATCTTCTCGTGCCGGCATCGGCCGAGATCGTTTTCGAGGGCGAACTGAACACCAACATGGATACCTTCACCATGGAAGGACCATTCGGTGAATATACCGGCTACTACTGCACCGTCCCCTCAAAGAGGCCGGTGATCACGATCAAGTGCATAACTTTCAGGAATGACCCTATACTGCGCGGAACATTGGAAGGCGTGCCCATCAACGAAGACCACAGGATCTGCTCGATACATCATTCGGCATCGATCTTTGACCTGCTGCAGGAGAGAATGACCGGCGTCAAGGCTGTGAACGTGGATCCCAGCACAGGATGGGCCAATGTTTTTGTACAGATCGACAACAGCTACTACGGCCAGGTGCAGCAGGTGGCGGCAAACGTTTGGAGCTCCGGGATCTCCACGATGGTAGGGAAGAACGTTTTTGTTTTCGACGAAGACATCGACCTCTGGGATCTTAAAAAGGTTATGTGGGCAATGGCCTACCGGATAACCACCGACCGCGGCATCGCAAAATTCCCCGGATGGGTTTCTCCCCTGGACCCAAGCGTACATCCGAAAGACGCGATCCACGAAGCGATCAAGAAAGGCGACAGGCTCCTCTTCGATTGTACCAAACCGATAGACTGGCCGAGAACGGAGAAATGGTTCGGAGAAAAGTTCCCCTATCTCGCATACCCCGATGATGACACGATGATAAAGGTAAGAAACAACTGGAAGAAATACGGCTTCAAGAAATAATTACGGAGGATATGATGAACTTCGAGTTTACCGACGAACAAAAGGCGCTGAAGGCAAAAGTACGAGAAATGGTGGATAAGCATGTCCTGCCGAGGGCAGCCAAGATCGATTCGACAAGCGAGATACCATGGGATGTGATGAAGGTAATGGCCGATATGGGCCTCTTCAAGTTCCTGATCCCCGAGGAGTATGGCGGATCTGGAAAGGGCGACCTGAGGGCCCTCGAGCTGAGCATCATACGGGAGGAACTGTCCAGAGGTTCCTGCCAGGTGGACGCCATATACGCGCTGAACGGCCTGGGGAGCTACTCTATTACCCATTCAGGGACCGATGAACAGAAAAAGAAATACCTTCCTCCCATTGCAAGGGGAGAGATGCTGGCATGCATGTCGTTGTCTGAAAAGAACGCCGGTTCAGACGCGGCGGCCCTGAGCACCACCGCGGTGCTCGATGGGAATGAGTGGGTGCTCAACGGCGAGAAGATATTTGCTTCTAATTCCAAGGTCGCCGGGGTGATCGTGATATTTGCCACTGTGGATAAGAGTAAGGGCGCGAAAGGCATAACGGCGTTTATAATGGATCCAAAGACCTCAAAATATGAGGTACGGCCATTCCAGGTGCTCTCGCCCCACGATATCGGTGAGATCATACTGAAGGATACGAGGATACCGAAAGAAAATATCCTCGGAGAAGTGGGGCACGGTTTCAGGGTGGCCATGAAGACACTCGACGTGCTCAGGACATCCGTCGGGGCGGCGGCTGTTGGACTTGCGCAGTATGCCCTGGACATTACGATCGAAAGGGTGAAGTCAAGGGTGCAGTTCGGAAAGCCGCTTGCTGAGCAGCAGATCACGCAGGACCGGCTTGCCGACATGGCGACGGAGATCAACGCCGGACGGCTTATGACCCTTTACGCCGCATGGCTGAAGGATTCCGGCACGAGAAAGAGCGTGACGCTGGAGTCTTCCATGGCAAAGTGGTGGTGCACCGAGATGGCGCAGCGGGTCGTTGACAAGTGCCTTCAGATGTGGGGAGGCTACGGGGTTATGATGGATTATCCAATGCAGCGGCTCTACCGTGCGGTGCGGGCGCCGAGACTTTACGAAGGCACGACGGAGATCCAGAAGGTGATCGTTGCGAGAGAGCTGTTGAAATTATACCCTGACCCCGTGAAGGCATAGATTTTGTGCCGAACAGGCCCGGTGAATATGAAAATACTTTAGCCCTGGCCGGACTCCACGTCCTTAGAACCCTCCAACCCCCCAGACGGGGGTCCGGTACTTGGCTCAAGGGAGAGAGAAGATGAAGCCGAACAATTACGCATGCAGACGTTATGAGGTTGTTGAGGAGCTCATAAGCGGACGCATGCAGAAGGTATTCAAGGACAGGCCAAAGAGCGTGAGCGAGGTCCTGCGAAATACAGCGAACAGGTATGGCGATAAGATAGGTTTTATCTCCGGAGAGAGGCGTTGGACCTTCAAAGAGTTTTCCCTTAAGGTTGACAGGATAGCCCTGTCGCTGCAGAAGGGATACGGCATTAAAAAAGGCGACCGAGTTGCCGTGCTCATGGGCACCGATCTGGATTTCCTTCTGGCATTTTTCGGGACGACGAGGATCGGCGGTATTATAGTCCCCCTCAATACGCGCTTCAAGGGTAAAGAGCTTACCTTTGAGATCATAAATTCCGAAGCGGATATATTAGTGCTTGACAGGGAGTTCTGGGAGATGGTGGGGCCCCACAGGAAGGAATGGACAACGGTCAGACATATATTTGTGAACGGCGGAGATACGCCCGCAGGCACGCTTTCTTTTGATGTGCTCGTAAGTGAGAGAAAGGAAAAGATAGAGGAAGTCCCCGCCAGTGAAGACGACACGGTCATGATCATGTATACATCAGGCACCACAGGACATCCGAAGGGCGCCATGCAGTTCCATCGAGGGATGATCGAGGCCTGCATGAGCATCGACGATCTGTACGGGACGGATCCTGACAAGGACAAGGCATTATGTATTGTCCCCATGTTCCATTCCACAGGGGTCATCATGTCGGGCATAGGGTCTATCCTGATGGGCATTCCCTGCGTCTACATGCGCCAGTTCAAGACAAGGGATATGCTCGCGATCATCGAGAAGGAGAAGATCACCGTGGCGATCATGGTCCCCGCAATCCTATGGCTTATGATCAACCACGCTGAGTTCAGGAACTACGATCTGAGCTCGTTCCGCATTACCTGCTTCGGAGGTTCGCCCAAGTCGCCCGACGTGTTCAAACAGATCAGGGAGAAGCTTCCCCGGCTGAAGCTGACCGAGGCCTTCGGCATGACGGAGACCCATACGATGGATATCATTCTCACAGACGAAGAGATGGATGCGCACCTTGATACGGTGGGGAAGCTGTCGCCTTTGGACGAGGTGAGGATAATCGATGAGGAAGGAAAAGAGTGCCCCTACAATGTCCCGGGAGAGCTCACCTTGCGTGGATCAAAGATCATCTCAAGCTACTGGAAGAACCCGTCGGAAACGAAAAGACTCATCGTTGACGGGTGGCTCCATACCGGGGATGTGGCAAGCATAAACGAGGAAGGGTTCATCTCCATCCTTGACCGCAAGAAGGACATGATCAACCGGGGCGGCGAGAAGATCTTCAGCCTTGAGGTGGAGAACGTGCTATACAAACATCCCGGGATCATGGAGGCTGCCGTTGTAGGGGTGCCCGACGATATCTTCGGCGAACAGGTGAAGGCCTTCATAGTTCTCAAGCAGGGAGAACGGTTGACGGAAGATGAAGTTAAGGAGTACTGTTCCAGGAACCTGGCGGATTACAAGGTCCCCAAGTACGTGGAGTTCATCAGCGAGATGCCCCGCAACCCTGGAGGCAAGGTGATGAAGCAGGTATTGAAGGCAGGCAAGGTCTAAACTGTGTACCCTGAACATGGTCGCCCGCACTGCTGCGAAGACAGGGCGCTTGTGCATGAGGGGTATAGCCTAAGAATGATACGCGGAGGTGACAGATGATATTTGATATCCATGCGCATGTCGGCCACAGTAAGTACTCAGATAATTTGATCACGGCTGAGGCTGTTTTGAAGGTGATGGACAGTTCCGGCATTGAGAGGGCTATCCTGCTCCCCACTGCTTCGACAGGAAGATACATAACGGCACAGCAGATGAAAGCGGAGGTGGACAAGGCCTCGGGCAGACTGGTCGGTTTTTTTTCAAGCGATGTAAAAGCAAAGGACGCAGTGGATCTTTTTACAGAGGCGGTCACGAAATATGGCGCCAAAGGAATAAAGATCCATCCTGTATATGCTGCCTGTGCCGCAGATGACGAAAAATGGGTCTATCCGCTCCTCGAGAGGGCAGGGGAATTGAAGGTACCGGTCATGTTCCATTCAGGCGAAGCGCCATACGCGACACCGTGGCAGATCGGGCTGGCAGCGATGGATTTCCCCAACACCACCGTTATCCTTGAACATATGGGCTTCGATGCCATGTGCTTTACCGATGCTGCCATCAAAATGGCGAAGAAATTTGAGAACATTATCCTGGGCACCACGGGGGTCATGTATGAGTTCCCTATCACAAAGGCTGTCAATGCAATAGGCGACGACAGGATCGTTTACGGCGGGGAGATCCCGATGAACAACCCCCTCCACGAGATCCTTAAGGTCAAGCTGGCGAAGATAAGCGATGAGGCCAAGGAAAAGATATTGGGCAGGAACATAGCGAGGATACTGAATATAACGATGTGACGCAAAAGGCTTTGATACCGGACCGGAGTGGCAGCGAGAAGGTCAAAGAAGGGGTGGGAAAATGAGCAACACGGTAAGTGAAGACCAGGAGAAGAAATTCGAACAGATCGTGAATCGGGATCGGCCTCTCTACTACAAGTTTCTGGGCATCGAGATCCTGGATGTAAAGCTGGGATATGCCAAACTGAAGATGGATTACAACGTGAACCTGACGAACCCTTATGGTTTTGTGAACGGCGGATTCTTCTCGATCCTGGCGGATGCTGCGCTGGCCTGTGCCCTCCTGGGAATGACCGACGAAAGCCCCTCGCGCAGGCTGGTCACCATAGAGTACAAAATGAACATAATAAGGCCGGTTCAGGAAGGAGCTGTTACTGTGGAGGCGAAAGTTGTCCATCTTGGCAAAGATACAGCGCTAGGCGATGTCGATGTTTGGGACCACAAAGAGAGAATGGTTGCCAAAGGGCTAATCACGTACTCGATAAAGCCTTGATGCAAGACTGAACGTAGGTACTCTGCGCTGGATTATGTCGGCATAGGGGTGCAGAGATGCAGAAAATGTTTTTGAGATCATAGAAAGGAGCAGGAATGGCAATCAGAAATATTGGTGTCATTGGATGTGGTACGATGGGGGCAGGAATTGCCCAGATAGCCCTTCAGGCTGGCTACTTAGTGACGGTGAACGAGGTCAACCTGGAATTGCTCGACAAAGGTCTGGGGCGGATTTATAGGTCCCTTGATAAGATGCAGGAAAAAGGGCAGATCGATGATGCACGCAAAGGCGAGATGACAAAGCGGTTATTATCTGCAGCGACCCTCGATGAACTGGATCAATGCGACCTTGTTATCGAGGCCGTGGTCGAGAGCCTCGATGTGAAAACAAAGCTATTCGCCGCTCTCGACGCCGCGTGCAAAAAAGGGGCTATTTTTGCGAGCAATACGTCATCCCTTTCTGTTACACAAATTGCAACCGCCACATCTAGGCTGAAGCAATTCGTAGGGCTTCATTTTTTTAACCCGCCCACGCTCATGCCCCTGGTCGAGGTAATCAAGACCATGACGACGGATGAAGCAGTCCTGCAGGAAATCATAGAGTTTGTCAGGTTGCTCAAAAAGGTGCCCATAGTCGCCAAAGACAGCGCGGGCTTCATTGTTAACAGGCTGCTTACGCCTTATCTGCTGGACGCCATACGTGCAGTGGGAGATGGAATGGGTTCCGTGGAGGACATCGACGCAGGCATGAAGCTTGGCTGCAATTATCCGATGGGGCCTCTCATGCTGGCAGATTTTATCGGCCTCGACGTGCTTTACAATGCTGCCAATATTCTTTTTGAAGAATACAGGGAGAAGCGATATGCTCCCCCACCGGTCCTGAAAAGGTTGGTTATCATGGGGTACATGGGAACGAAGGCCGGAATGGGGTTTTATGATTGGTCCGACCCGAAAAAACCGAAACCGGCCCAATTGGCAATTTAGCGTTAAGCGAAAGGAGTACTGCGATGAATGACCCTGTCCTATTATACGAAGTGAAGAACCAGGTGGGATACATTACGCTGAATCGGCCTGAGCACAGGAACAGCATCAACAAGGACATTATGGATCAACTCTTTACAACCTTATCCGCATGCAAACACGACGACAACTGCAGGGCTCTTATCATTACAGGAGAAGGAGAGAAGTCCTTCTGCGCTGGTGCCGATATCAATGTGTTCACCGAGGTGACCTGTACCGCACTTGGTGGACGTGATTGGTCTAGGTACGGTCAGACCATCTTTAGTATGCTAGACAAACTCGGTAAGCCTTCCTTCGCCGCAGTCAATGGAATGGCTCTTGGCGGCGGATTCGAGTTGGCTCTTGCATGTACATTCAGGATCGCGTCGGAGAAGGCGCGATTCGGTTTCAGCGAGATCTCACTCGGTTTTATTCCCGGATGGGGAGGTATCGTGAGGATGACACGTCTTCTCGGGAAAACGAAAACAGCGGAGTTGGTGCTGACAGGTAGTCATATCGACGCCGACGAGGCTCTGAAACTTGGGGTAGTCAGCCGCGTCGTAACTCCTGAGGAACTGCTACCTGCCGCGGAAGCTCTCGCCCGGAAGATCATAAAAAACAGTCCTGTTGCCGTGAAACTGGCCATGGAAGCCTTGTACTGTGTCGGCGACCTGTCGTTCGATGAAGCCCTCATGGCCGAGTCGAACATCGCCGGACTTGCATGCATCAGCAAGGACGCAAAAGAGGGAATAAGGGCATTTATAGAAAAAAGACATCCACAATTCAAGGGAAAGTGAGGAAAAAGTATGAAAGATATTGTTATTGTCGGCGCAGCCAGGACCCCGATCGGTGAATTCGGCGGCTCGCTGAGAGATGTGTCTGTGGTATCCCTGGGGATAACCGCCATCAATGCCGCCGTGGAACGCGCAGGCATAGACAAACAGATCGTGGAGCAGGTGATCATGGGCAACTGCTTTGATCCTGCCGATACAAATGTCACCCGAGTTGCCGCGGTAAAGGCCGGCATCCCGATAGAAGCTCCCGCCTATACGATCGTTGCAACCTGCGGATCAGGCATGCAGGCCATTATATCCGGGATCCACAGTATCAGGGAGGGAGATGCTGAGGTTGTTCTTGCTGGCGGGTTTGAGAGCATGAGCACGGCCCCGTACTTGCTCTACTCGGCACGCTGGGGACAGCGCCTTAATCATGGACAGATGGTAGATCTTCTGTGGCGGGCGATGCATGAGCACCCTATCGGAGGGGGAATGGGGATGACCGCAGAGAACCTTGCGGAGAAATACGGTATCACGAGGGAAGAGCAGGATAGATTCGCATTGTTGAGCCAGCAGAGGGCAGGCAAGGCAGTGAAGGAAGGTAGGTTCAGGGAAGAGATCGCCCCGGTGTTGATACCCACGAAAAAAGGGGAACCCAAGGTTATAGACACCGATGAATATCCGAAGCCCAACATAACGCTTGAAAAGCTTGCTCAACTGCAGCCGGCATTCAAAAAGAACGGGACCGTGACGGCGGGAAACGCCTGCGGCATAAACGATGCTGCTGCTGCCGTAGTTCTGATGAGCAAAGAAAAAGCAGATGAACTGGGACTAAAGCCTCTGTGCCGGATCGTCGGTGAAGCCTCTGTGGGGGTAGACCCGGCATATATGGGGATTGGCCCTGTCCCGTCGAGCAGGAAGGCATTGAAGAAAGCAGGACTTTCGCTGAGTGATATAGAGCTTTTTGAGGTAAACGAGGCCTTCGCCGCCCAGTACCTTTCATGTGAAAGGGAACTAGGCCTGGACAGGGAGATTGTAAACGTCAACGGCAGCGGGATATCTCTTGGCCATCCCGTGGGAGCAACAGGAACGAGGCTTGTGGTAACGCTTCTTTATGAGATGAAAAAAAGAGGCCTGAGATACGGATTGGCAAGCCTCTGTGCCGGCGGCGGACTCGGATATGCAGTTGTTGTTGAAGGTTATTAAAGAGGTGGTAAAAACAATTGAGGATTTCCGTACAACATTTTATTTTAAGCTGTTTTCACAATAACATAACAGGAGGGTGAAATGAAAAGAGTAAGATTGATTGGTATGCTGGCATTAGGATTTATATTGATATCTTCTGTCGTCATGTTGGGAATCAGCGCGGCACAGAGCCGGCAAATCGTGACGTGCGCATCAGGTTCAACGGGAGGAGGTTTTTACCTTCTGGGCTCCGGCTTGGCAACTATTCTTCAGAAGCACATTCCCGGTGTAATAGCAAACAACCAGGCAACTACCGGGGCAGCAGAAAATGTAAGGCTGGTTGGTCAGGGCCATGCAACGGTGGGGCTCGCCGGCGGCGACCATATGTATTTCGGTTATAGGGGCGGAAGAGAGTTTGATAAACCTCACAAGGACATCAGGCTGCTCATCGGCACATACACGCCCACACAGCATATCGTGGTGCACGCCGACCAGAAGGTGAACAGCATAGCGGACCTGAAGGGAAAACGGATCGGCACTACACCTGGTTTCAACGCCAACGAATGCGCCCCGGCAATCCTTGCGGCATACGGAATAAAGAAAGATGAGGTAAAGATCGTGCCTATGGCGGGTGCACAGGTTCTGGAGGCTTATCAGGATAAAAAGGTGGATGCGTTTATCCTTGCATTCGGCGCCCCCCATCCTTTGATAACGCAGGCACTCAAGATAACGAAATCAAAGTTCCTGTACATAGACGCCGACAAGATCAAATCTTTGCTGGAAAAATATCCTTATTGGATCGAGACTGTCGTCAAGAAGAGTGACTACCAAGGGCTTGATCGGGATTATCATGCGATCATGGACCCTGTGGCATGGATTGTCAACGCAAAGGTGCCTGACGAGCTGGCGTACCAGATGGTGAAAACGATCATCGAACATAACAGCGATTATCAGAAGATCTACAGGGAATCGGCGGAGTTCAGCAAAGAGAATGCCCTGAAACTGAAACACCTGATCCCTCTTCATCCGGGAGCAGAGAAATATTACAAAGAAAAGGGGCTGTTGAAGTAGGTAGCAATAGCAAAAAAAATGGTTCATTGATAGGTTGCGATGACTATCAAGTGGAAGGAGGCTGATTGATGGGTTTTTTCAAAAAGATTACCCTTGAGCTATTGATACAGGTTCTGGGAGCTGTCTGGATTCTCTACCATGTCCTTGCCGGACAGTTCCTGCTCCTTGGTGATGCCGAATCCTGCATCATACACATAAACGGAGCCGTCCTGTTCACATTCCTGATGAAGCCGATGTTCAAGGAGTACAGCAATAGATCCTTGCCGGCAAAGACACTCAACCTCGCGATGGCCGTTGCCATTATAGTCGCGGGTGTTTATATCTACGTCGTGATGCCTGAAATGCTGGCCGGCGCGATCGGAAAGGATTTCCCTATAGCCGTTGTCATGGGTTTTCTCACATTCTTCCTGATACTCGAAGGAAACAGAAGGCTTGAAGGGTGGATCATTCCGATCATTGTTGCAGTGGCTATGCTCTACGCCCGCTTCGGTGAGATTATGCCTACTCTGCTTGCCCATGCGGATTTTGACGCGAAACGGATCGTCAACCTGCTGTATCTTGGACCTGATGGTATCTACGGTATGATAGCGAGGGTCTCTTATACATATATCGGCTTATTCATTATTTATGCGCAATTTATAAGGATCTCGGGCGCCGGGGATTTCTTCCTCGACTTTGCACATGCCGTAGCGGGGCGCGTAAGAGGGGGCCCTGCGAAATCTGCTGTTGTTGCGAGCTCTTTATTCGGAATGATAAGCGGGAGCGCTGTTGCAAATGTGGCCGGCGTGGGAAGTATAACGATTCCCTTGATGAAAAGGAGCGGTTACCGCGCGCATATTGCTGGTGCCATAGAGGCGGCGGCATCAACAGGGGGTCAGATCATGCCGCCGGTTATGGGCGCCTCGGCGTTCCTGATGGCGGATTTTTTGAGAGTTTCATATTTTTATGTTGCCTGCTGCGCCGCAATTCCGGCGTTTCTTTATTATCTATCGCTTTTTGCCGCTGTTGATCTGGAGGCCGCAAAGCATGGCATATCGGGTATGAAGAAGGAAGATATCCCGAATCTCAGGAACGTTATGAAGAAAGGTTGGCACCATTGCATTTCCCTAGTGGTCCTGATCTACCTTATGGCCGTACCTCAATGGACTGCAACAAAGGCGGCATTCTGGGCATTGATAGCGTTGCTCGCGGTCAGTTTTGCGCAATGTTTCATAAAAAAGGATAAAAATTTTCTCAGGGATATAGTCTGGAAGGGGCTGGTAACGAGCATTGACGGTGTTGCCATGATGGGTACGATCAGCGGCGCCCTCGGTATAATCGTAGGCATTTTCGGTTTAACAGGACTCGCCCTTAAGCTATCGTCAATTATCATCGATCTTGCGGGTGGAAGCGTTCCGTTTCTTCTTATACTCACCATGATCACTTCCGTTATGTTCGGGATGGGGCTTCCGACCATAGCCGCTTATGTGCTGCTTGTCATAATGGTAGCGCCGGCGCTTGAACAGCTCGGCGTTCCCCTCATTGTGAGCCATATGTTCGTCTTTTATTTCGGATGTTTTTCGGTGCTGACCCCTCCCGTCGCGCTCGCCTCTATGGCTGCTTCATCGATTGCGAATGCCGATTTCTGGAAAACAGGATGGGCATCCGCGCGTATCGCCGTAGTGGGCTTTATTCTTCCTTTTGCCTTTGTATATAACCCGCAGCTTCTTTTACAGAATCCTTCTGTCGGCATGATCGTACCGATCATAGCCACAGTTGTCGGGGTCTATGCATTAGCCTCAGGGCTTACGGGGTTTTTCCTTTTTCCCCTCAATTGGCCCTTGAGGATACTTTCCATAGTGTCGGCGATTCTGCTCGTTGATCCCGGCCTTTACAGCAGTGTTGCGGGTATCGTGATGCTGTGCATGGTATATGTGCCGCAGATCATCCGGCGCGTGAAACACGGGAAGTTAAAGTCCTTTCAGCCGGCACAAACAAATTAACCGACAAGACCGGCGCGTTTAACAACAGTGAAGGTCAACACCGACAGGAAACACATGTGGCTGGCATTTGTATTCACCACGCTTGGATGGACCTTCGACGGTCTTGACCAGATGATATATTCGATGGCGGTGCCGTGGATAATGAAGGACTGGAGCCTCACCACCGTCGAACTCGGGCTGATCGGGAGCATGTTTGTCGCCGGCCACTGTGCAGGAAATATTGTATCTTCAGTTGCAGCGGATTACATAGGCAGAAAACCGCTGCTGTGGGTATCATCCATCGTATATTCAATTTTTACTGCGTCTGTGGGTTTTGCAAAAGGCGTCAATTCTTTGGGAATAGTGAGAGCACTTTCAGGCCTGGGGGTCGGAGGTCAGCATACAATCGCCATCGCCTTTCTCGGCGAGAACGTGCCGGCAAGGTCAAGGGGAAGGTTTATGTCCTTCATGAACACGGGGACGCCGCTTGGTCTGCTCCTGGGGATAGTTCTGACCAGCACGGTAGGCATCCATTATCGGAGCGCTGGATACGGGGAGTGGGGATGGAAGCTCTGCTTCATCGTCAGCGCCTTCCTCAGATTTATCTGCGCCTTGTGTATTATAAGATGGCTGAAGGAATCCCGGATGTGGCTGAGAAGCAAAACCAAGAAGAGGACAGAAGGAAAAAAACATTTCCCCATACTCGATCTCTTTAAAAAGAATCAGATCAGAAATTCACTGACCTGCATAATCCTGTATACCGGTTCTCTGATGTCTTACTGGGGCATCGCAATCTGGGCGCCTACCTATCTTGCGACAGAGAGGGGGCTTGGGGTGAAGAATATGACGGTCTTTATGGTCTTTTGGGTCCTTGGCGCATGGGTAGGACAGGCATCAGCAGGTCTGTTTATGGACAGGTTCGGCAGAAAACCGGTCCTTACCTTTTATCTTTCTGGTGTAGGTATTCTAAGTCTTTTTTACGGTTGGATAACCGATCCGACGGTCCTGTTTTGGATCGGCCCCTTAGTAGGTTTTTTTGTGCTTGGATGTTCAGGCCCTTTGGGCGCCTATGCCACGGAGCTTTTTCCTACGTCGATGAGGGCCACAGGGATAGGGTTGGCCGGAGGCATAGGAAGATTTTTTGCTATTATCACGCCTACGCTGGTAGGGGTCATAGCGGTGAGATTCGGAATTGGTGCGGGTTTTTACCTCTTTTTCGGAGTTATGTTCATTACGACTACCAGCTTTCTTATGCTTGGACCTGAAACAAAGGGCGCACAATTGAATTAACGGGGCGGATAATATGATCAAAATTGTATTAGGAATATCAGGAGCATCGGGGGTCATTTATGGTGTGAGGATGTTGGAGACCCTAAGCCGTATCGGTGTGGAAACGCATCTGGTGATCTCAGAATCGGCAGCGCGTAATCTAGCAATCGAGACTGAGTATACTATTGCAGATGTTGAATCAATGGCATCGTTTGTATACCAGCCAAAAGATATAGGCGGTGCTATTGCAAGCGGTTCCTTCAGAACCGACGGGATGATAATCACGCCGTGCTCAATTAAGAGCCTTTCGGCCATTGCAAATTCATACAACGATAACCTCCTTGTCCGTGCAGCCGATGTGACGCTGAAGGAAAGGAGGAGACTTGTCCTGGTGGTACGTGAAACCCCCTTGCACGAAGGGCACTTGGAACTGATGATGCGGGTAACCAGAACGGGCGGTATTATCATGCCTCCCATCCCGGCATTCTATCATTTACCCAAGACCATAGATGATCTGATAAACCAGACGGTAGGGAAGGTGCTGGATATATTCTCGATAGATGCGGGCCTCTTCAGGCGCTGGACTGGAAACGGCGAATGATATTGACAGGCCTTTTTCGTCCCTGAAAGACATCAAGCAAAACAGCTCTTAGTAAAACCCTTGCCCCTTTGCTGAAGCCGATAGCTTTACTTTTTTATAAAAGTATCATATAGTATCAAAAAGTCTCATAAAAAATCATGCAGTATTTATAAAGAGACAAAGTAAATTAATATGAGATAATATGAGAATTTACTTGACAATATGATACCATATTATATAATGGACTTTAGTGCATGGACAAATTGTATACTATCAAGGAGACGTTGGGGATATTGAAGATCTCAAAGGCCAACCTTTACCGGTTGATCGCGAGAGGAGATATTACGCCGGTAAAGCTCGTAGGCAGGACGCTCTTCACGGAGTCAGAACTGGACCGCTTCATAGAGAAACTGAAGAAAGGGTCGGGCTTGTGAAAAATAAGTTCAATTCCGATAATAAAAGATGTATAATGTTAAAAGGAAAGGGTGAATGGTATGCCTGTTAGCACTCATGCAGGAAGCGGTCATGGAAGCCTCCGGGTTACGGTCGATGAAGAATACAGGGGGATAAAGGACCTGGATTTTTTCGCCGACCATACCGAGATACAAAAAGAGATCAACCTTGCTCCGCGAAGATATTCTACCTCAGTTGATGAACTGTACCTGAGGACGGTGCTTACGTCTATCACCTGCCCGAAGTGCAAGCAGCCGGTGAGGCGAAGCTACCGCAAACACCCCAGGGAATGGCTGCTGAAGTTCGCCGGGCGCAAGGTGCTCTATTGTACGCATTGCGACTGGCACGAGATCGTGAAGGTGAACAGGTGGGAATGGGAGATAATTGCCACAGCCCTTGCCGTATTTCTCATCGTTTCTGTCGCATCCGTTCACTGGATTCTGCGATAAGCAGCGCTCAGGAAAGAATACGCAATAATTAGCGCTGCAGAAAATCACCAAACACCAATAACCAATCACCAAATAATAACCAATATTCAATAACCGAACAAAACCTGCGGAAGCGCTCCCCGTTTGGGTGTTCAGCCATTGGTTATCGGGTATTCTTTGTGGCCATTCTCATGAAAATATGGGTTTAAAAAATGGCATGTTATGGTATGATATTGTGTTTAACGCATAGTGGAAACCTTTGCAGGGCTTGAAGAGAGGGACCGGCAGGTCATGGAATTTTTAAAGGCAGTATCTTCGTCAGAAGCATTAGCGATGATCAATTCGTTCAGGGCAGATCCTGAAAAGGAAACGGTCGCTATAAACGATGCCCTTCACCGGATCCTTGCCGAGGACATTCTGTCGCCGGAGGATATACCGCCTTTTCCCAGGTCTCTCGTCGATGGATTTGCGCTGAAGGTAAAGGACATACAGGGGGCAAAAGAGACAGCTCCTTTATTCCTCTACGTACAGGGAGAGATCAGGATAGGCGAAGCGGCATCCGTTCAGCTTGAAGATGGAAAATGCGTTTATCTCACTACGGGCGCCATGATCCCGGAAGGCGCCGACGGCGTGGTAATGCAGGAATTTGTGAGGGCCGCAGGGGATGCTATCGAGGTGACAAAAACACTCCACAGGGGAGAGAATATCTGTTTTCGGGGTGAAGACATAGCAAAGGGAGCAGTTATCCTGAAAAAAGGAGGGAGGCTTTCTCCCTTTGATATCGGCGCCCTCTCCGGTATCGGCCGGCCGGCCGTACCTGTTTATAAACTTCCCGTTGCGGGCGTTATATCAACAGGCGATGAGATCGTGCCCGTTGAGGAGGCGCCGCCATTCGGGAAGATAAGGGACATAAACGGGCATACCATAGCAAATCTTTTAAAAGGCAACGGCGCGGCCTGTACTTTTTTCGGGATAGGAAAGGACTCAGTTGACAGCATTGCCGAAAAATTGCAGCTGGCGCGGGCGAGCGATCTGATAATCCTTTCCGGTGGCAGTTCCAAGGGGCAGAGGGATTACATGGCAGACGCGATCACGCGCCTCGGCGGGGAGATACTTTTTCATGGGATCAACATAAAGCCCGGGAAGCCGACGATCTTCGGAAAGCTATGGGGGAAGCCGGTTTTTGGACTGCCGGGGCATCCCAATTCCTGCGCGATGGTTATGATGCGATTTGTGCTCCCTCTGCTGCGGAAGCTGAAGGGCGAAGAAGGATACAGGGAAAAGAAGGCGGCGGGAATTCTAAGCACAAACATACCTTCAACAAGCGGCATCGAAGAATACGTAAAGGTTACGGTCAGAGAGGTGGACAGAGATCGTTATGTGTCGCCGGTATTTTCAAAGTCATCCGCTATATCCTCTTTTGTCGGCGCCTCAGGATACGTTATTGTCCCGGAGGGCAAGGACGGCTGTGAAAAAGACGAAAAGGTAGAAGTGCATCTTTTTGAGTAGCAAAAACAGCTCATGGCTCATGGCTGATAGAGCGAGAACGTACGGCTTGCAGGTTTGTTGCTGACGGCTGTGGGCTGATAGCTGAAAGCTGAAGTTAAAGTATGAGACGTTACCTGGAGACGATAAAAAGCGAAGAGGCTGTCCGGAAGATACTGGAACGCATCCTGCCCATTGAAGATGAAGAGGTGATCCCGACGTATCGGGGCAATGGGAGGATCACAACGAGGCCGGTGGCTGCGAAGTATTCCAACCCGCCCTTTGTGTGCTCCGCGATGGACGGCTACGCAACGACGTTTGAGAAGACCATTGAGGCCGATGTGACCCGCCCCGTTACCCTGAAGAAGGGCAGCGAGGCAGTGCGCGTGAATACCGGCGACGCCATGCCTGAAGGCATGAACGCTGTTGTGATCAGGGAAGAGGTAGAGGAGTCCGAGCGCTTTATTGTGATCAGAAGACCATTGTACCTCTGGCAGAATATACGGATGATCGGCGAGGACATCATAGAAGGCGACATGCTGGTGCCCACGAACCATGTGATGGGGATCTTTGACGTGAGCATGCTGATTTCTGCCGGCGTAGCCAATATCCACGTGAGAAGGATGCCGAGGATTCTCGTTATCCCCACAGGCAAAGAGCTGATCGATATCTATGAGAAGCAGCAGGGCACGAGAAACCAGGAAAAGAGGCTTATCGATTTTAACTCCCACCTCCTTGCAGAAATGGCGGAGGAAACCGGTTTCCAGGCGACAAGGCACCCGATCATTGCCGACAGAAAAGAGCTCCGCGACGTTGTCAATAGGTCTGTCAACGATTATGACGTATTGCTGATCAACGCGGGTTCAAGCGCAGGAGACGAAGATTATACAGAGGATATTATCCGCGATCTGGGGGCCCTCGTGTTCCACGGCGTGTCGATGATGCCGGGAAGGCCTGCAATCTTTGGCATCGTTCACGATAAGCCCGTGTTCGGTATTCCCGGCTACCCTGTGTCTGCAGCGATCAGCTTTCAGACCTTTATCGAGCCGGTCTATGAAAGGCTGACAACGAAAAGGATCCAGAGGCGCTCTGTGCCGTGCTTCACCCCTTACAAGATACCCTCAAGGATCGGCATGGAGGAGATTATCAGGGTCAACCTCCAGCAGCATCACGGCAGGTACTACGTGTTTCCATTGCCGAGAGGGGCAAGCATCTTCTCCTCCATGGCGCGTGCCGATGGTCTCATGCGGATACCGGAGAACATAGAAGGGTACGGCGAGGACGAGGAGATAGAGTGCCTGCTGCTGAAGGATGAAGCGGACATCGCAAACAGGGTCCATATCGTCGGCAGCCACGACCTGTCCCTTGACATCATGCGGGATCTCATGAAAAGAGCGTATCCGGAAGCAGATCTTTTGTCGACCCATACAGGGAGCCTGAGCGGCATCCTTGCAGTAAAAAAGGGCGTGGCGAACCTTTGCACCACGCACATCCTTGACGATCAGAAAAATGTCTATAATATACCGGTCATCGAGAAATATCTCCCTGATAGAGAGGTAGCCCTGGTACACATAGCGAAGAGGCAGCAGGGGCTTATTATCCGGAAGGGCAATCCAAAGAAGATAGCAGGGATTGAGGATCTGGGAAGGGAAGATGTCAAATTTATCAACAGGCAGTTCGGATCAGGGACGAGAATACTCGTTGATCTTTTATTAAAAGAAAAAGGCGTTAACAGGGAGTCGATACGCGGCTATGAGAGGGAGGAGTCTTCCCATACTGCTGTCGGCATCGCGGTGAGGGAGTCGGTAGCGGATGCGGGCGTGGCCATCTATGCCGTCGCAAAGATCTTTTCTCTGGATTTTATCCCGCTTGCAGAAGAAGAGTACGACCTTGTTGTTGCGGGCGAGTTTACGAAAGACCAGCGCTTTGCAAGGCTCATGGAGATCATCCGGTCTGACATCTTCAAAAAGAGGCTGGAAGAGATCGGCGGGTACAAAACAGAGCATACAGGGACGGTAAAATATGGTAAACTATAAAACAGCTCATGGCTGATAGCTCATAGCGAATCAGATGCTGGATACTCGATACTGGATGCTGGTCAGATATACTTCAAGGAACGAGGATCGAGGTGCGAGGAACAAAAAAGCTGATAGCTGTTTGCTGAAAGAAGGATTTGGAAATGTTAATTGATCAATTTAACCGCGTTATTGATTACGTCAGGATCTCCGTTACCGACAGGTGCAATCTGCGCTGCAGATATTGCGTTGACGGCGATTTCCCGTTCACCTCCCATGAAGAGATACTCCGGTATGAGGAGATCATACGGTTTGTGAAGATATGTTCTGAACTGGGCGTTACAAAGGTGCGCCTTACTGGCGGCGAGCCGCTTACGCGGAAAGGGATACCCTACCTTTTCAAAGAGATCTTTTCTATAGAAGGCATCAACGATGTAAGCCTTACGACAAACGGCGTGTTGCTTGGCCAGAAGATACTTGAGTTGAAGGAAGCAGGGTTGAAAAGGGTCAACATCAGCCTTGATTCATTGAAGCGTGAACGGTTTGCAGAGATCACCCGTGTCGATGCCTATGACGAAGTGCTGATGAGCATTGAAAAAGCGATCTATGCAGGGATCAGCCCTATCAAGATCAACACCGTCGTTATCAGGGATTTTAATGACGACGAGATCCTTGATTTTGCGAGGCTTGCACGAAAATGGGGGCTGGAAGTACGCTTCATAGAGTTTATGCCCTTTGGAGACTCCGGACTTTGGGACAAGTCGAGGATCGTTCCGTCACGCGAAATTGAAGAGAGGATAAGGGCAGCGTACCCCCTTGTGCCATTATTGAACACCACGAGAGGGCCGGCGAAGGTTTACGGAATTGAGGGCAGCGAAGGCAGGATAGGCCTTATCAGCCCCGTCTCTACCCATATCTGTTCAGAGTGCAACAGGATACGCCTCACGTCAACAGGCATGATCCGCCCCTGCCTTTTCTCCGATACGGAATATGATGTAAAGAGCCTGCTAAGAAAAGATGCGGGGAATGACGAGATAAGGAAATTCGTAAAGGATGTAGTGAAGGCTAAGCCTGCGAACAAGCATGAAATGGGGCAGATCAGGAAGTGCCAGCGGAACCTGCGGAATATAGGAGGGTAGATGAAGCTTAGCCACGTAGACGAAAAGGGCGATGCGAGGATGGTGGACGTTACAAAAAAGAAAAAGACCGAACGTGAGGCCGTCGGTTTCGGCAAGGTAACGATGTCGGCGGCAACATACAACTTTATTAAAAGCGGCTATGGCCCAAAAGGCGATATATTCACTGTCGCCAAGATCGCAGGGATCATGGGCGCCAAGAGGACCCACGAGATCGTCCCTCTTTGCCACCCGCTGGCGCTTACGCACGTGGATGTTCGCTATACCTTCCACGACAAAGAGCATGCGATCGATATTATATCGACGGTAAAAACGAAGGGCGAGACCGGCGTGGAGATGGAAGCGATCAATTGCGTGATGACGGCCGCCCTCACGATCTATGATATGTGCAAGGCGATCGATAAAGGCATCGAGCTTGGGCCGTTCTACCTCCTTGAAAAGAGCGGCGGCAAGAGCGGAAAATATACACGAAAATCAGTTCACAGCTCTTAGCTGACCCCACATGACTTACGCCTAACGGGTGTATAAGGAGTCACATTATGGTTGGTAAAGTAGTATCGGTGAACATCAGCAAGGATAAAGGCGAGAAGAAGCGCAATGTGGGGCAGTGTATGCTCATTCAGGACAAGGGTCTGAAAGACGATGCCCATGCCGGTTTTATGCACAGGCAGGTGAGCCTTCTCGCAACTGACAGCATCGCAAAGATCAAGGCAAAGGGGATAGAGGTGGGCTACGGGGATTTCGCGGAGAACCTTACGACTGAAGGCATCGAGCTGCACACGCTGCCCGTCGGCACGAAGCTGAAAGTGGGTGGGGGCGTCATCCTCCGCGTGTCTCAAATAGGGAAGGAATGCCATGCGGGGTGCGCGATCTTCCAGCAGGTCGGCGATTGCGTGATGCCGAGAGAAGGCGTCTTCGCAGAGGTGCTCACAGAAGGCGAAGTGAAGATAGGGGATGAAATCGAAGTGGTGCGATGAAATATAAGGCTGCGATCATAACGGTCAGCGATAAGGGTTCCAAAGGAGAGCGCGTGGATGCAAGCGGGCCGGCGCTGAAGGAGTTCCTGGGCGATGCATACGATGTGGGTGAGATCGTCATTGTGCCGGATGAGGCTCCTCTGATAGCCGGTGCGATAAAAAGGCTTATCGATAACGAGAAGGCCGACCTTGTTGTCACTACGGGCGGCACGGGGGTCACGAAACGGGACGTCACCCCGGAGGCGACGCGGTCGGTGATCGACAGGGATCTGCCGGGCTTCGCGGAAGCTATCCGGATGGAGAGCTATAAGATAACGCCCCACGGCATCATATCGAGGGGCATCTGCGGCATACGCGGCGAGAGCATGATCATCAACCTGCCGGGAAGCCCCAAGGGCGCCGTAGAATGCCTCGGCTTCGTCATCGACGCAATTCCCCACGCACTGGCGAAGATCAAGGGCGACCCCGCCGACTGCGCATAAATATAATCCGTTAGGCGTAAGTCGTAAGGGGGCAAAAAATCTGCCCGACGTTCAACGTTTGAAAAAAAGATACCGGCTGCTGGAGGGGGCGACGTGAGCCCGGATATTCTGTAGCGAGTTCGCGAGCCGGGTACCCGCTTGCGGGTGCGGGAGGCTCCGGCAGCTTTGCTGCTGGAGGGGGCGACGTGAGCCCGGATATTCTGTAGCGAGTTCGCGAGCGCGAGGGGGAGGCTCCGGCAGCTTTGCTGCTGGAGGGGGCGACGTGAGCCCCTTAATATAGAAACATCGGTTTGCCGAGGGTCTCACGCACCTTGGGGCGGTAGTTCTTCTCATCGTAGAGGGCGGTTACGTCGACGCGCTTTTTGGCGGTGATGACCATGTCCAGCGGTACCGTGGTGTAGACGGCTTGCTGAAGCGCTACCATACGGCCCGTGTTGCCCATGGCAATCTGGTCGAGCGCAAGGTTCCCGTAAGAGACTGCGACCATGCGGTCAAGGGAATCGGGGGTGCCTGAGCGCATGATATAGGCCAGTTGCTGGTAGATGATGTTGATGCCCGTCCTCTGTTTAATATCCTGGGCCACGAGATATCCTATCCCTCCGAGCTTTTTGTGCCCGTAGGCGTCTATGTCGCCGCTTTCAAGTATGTTTCCACCGATGGGGTGGGCGCCTTCGGAGATGGTCATGATCGCATAGTTGGAAGGATTCTTAGAGCGGTCATCCACAAGAAAACGGACGAGCCGATCCATATCAAAGGGGACTTCCGAGATCAAGGCGCGGTCGACATCGGCAAGGTAGGCTGCAAAAAGCGAGGTCTCGCCGGAGTTCCTTCCGAACAGCTCCACTACGCAGATCCTCTCATGCGAGCCGGCTGTTGTGCGAAGGGCATTGATGGCGTCTACCGAGCGTGTAACGGCCGTGGAAAAGCCAATGCAGAAATCGGTGCCGAAGACGTCGTTGTCCATCGTCTTGGGGATGGCGATGACCTGAACATCTTCTTTTTGAAGGCGGCAGGCATAGCTTAGCGTATCATCGCCGCCGATAGGGATGATCGACCCTATGGATAAAGATTTAAGCACGCGCATGACGTGGGGCGTGCAGTCAAAGGTGTCGTTCGGATTCGGCAGCCGGTCATCCTTTGATACAAAATCAGGTATCTCGTCAGGCTTCATGCTCCCGGGATTGGTGCGCGATGTGTGCAGCATGGTTCCGCCTGTGCGGTCGATCGTCCGCACATTATCCACGGTCAAAGGCATGGTGAGTTTTTCCACGGTTGCGGGGTCGTCAGGGTTAATGCACAAAAGGCCCATCCAGCCTCTCCTGACCCCCACCACTTCCATGTGGAGGGTGTGAGCGCGCGTCACCACCGCCTTTATGGCAACATTCAATCCCGGAACGTCGCCGCCGCCTGTAAGTATCGCAACCCGTTTTCTTTTTGTCATATAGCGCCCCCTTTCAGCTAATTATAGATATAGACTTACGCTTCGATATTGTCAAGCGTTCAGCGAGCAGCTATCAGGAAATACCGCGCCGGCAGGACTGATCGTCTATAACGGAGAGGCTGCGACCTTCAGTATTTCCCGCGTCGCTTCCGTTACCTTGTACCTCTCATCGATCCGGTGCCCGATGACCCAGATTATATCGTTGCCGGAGGTGAGAAGAGGGATGAACCTCCTCTCCTCTTTGGGAATCTTGCGGGAGATAAAGAAATCTTTCAGCTTGACATAATTTTTCATGCCAAGCGGGAAGAAGCGGTCGCCCGCACGAAAGGTTCTGACAGAGAGGGCCCCTGTTTTTTGCCTGTCAAAAAAGGCAACATCATGATCGTGAAGCTTTACGGCGGATAGTCTTTTTTGTGCCCTGACGGTGAGGGAGATATTGAAAGGCTCCAGGATGTTCTTGCCGGCCGCGAGGGGGATCTGATCTGTTACAGGCGGGCGTAGCGGCCTTTTCGTAAAGATAAGGGTTGTATAAGCCTTTTTTGCCTTCAGGCCATAGGGAAGAATAACGGTCAGATTCGGCTTCTTTGCCTTAATAATCTTTTCTATAGAAAGTATATGCTGCCTTAATGGGATGAATCGGGGCTCAATGGAGGCAAGCGTATCGGATAATATCCTGAACCTCGTCTCTTCATCAATATTCGCCAGCGCCGGTACGTTGAAGTGGCTTTCTCCTCCACGCTCCTGTTTTTCCTGAAGGAGAAACGTTTTTGACCGCTTATCGAATATGAGGTTGATTGCGGTTATGTCCTGAAGCAGCGAGAATATCTTTTCTTTCACGGCGGGGTTCAGCTTCTCCATAACAGGGATGATCTCCCTGCGGAGGAAGTTTCTCTCGTAGACGACCTTTTCGTTCGAAGAATCAGCAACAAACGATACCTCGTTCTGCCGCGCATATTCCTCGATCTCCGACTTGTAGGTAAAAAGGAACGGCCTTATGATAGGCCCCCGCCTGACCGGGATGGAAGAGAGCCCCCGGATGCCCGTTCCCTTGATGATCCTCAGAAGAAAAGTTTCTACCTGGTCATCGAGGGTATGCGCGATGGCAATTTTATTATAGTTATGTTTTTTTGCGATGTCGCTGAAGAAGGCATAGCGCAATTCCCTGCCTGCATGCTGCAAAGAAATGCCCGAAGCGGATGCGCGCTCTTTCACGTTGACCTTTTTGGCGTGCAAAGGAAGAGAAAGCCTGCGGGCAAGGTCCTTGACAAAATTCTCGTCTCTTTGAGATTCGCTGCCCCGCAGCCTGTGGTTTACATGGGCCAGGCCCAGCGAGAAGGGGGTCTGCCGCGAGATATTGAGCAGCACGTAGAGCAGGACGGTTGAATCTATCCCTCCTGATGCCCCGAGGAGCACGCTGTCGCCTTCCTCGATAAGGTTTGCCTTTGTGATGATCTTTTTGATTTTGCCGGCGAGGTCCATGAACACAAAATTCCGAACTCCGAACTAATCCTGCTCAAGGGATTACGAACAGCTTGAGCAGTTCGAGGAGTTGCAGCCTGCGCAGGAAGAGCCTGTGCCCGACGAAGATGACTTGAATTTGTAACCAACGGAGAATCCAAACGACGACATCTTCCTGACCGGGTCTTTTGCCCCGCAGGCAGGGCATTCAGGCTTATCGTCTTTAAAGACGATCATCTCAAAATCTTTACCGCATTTGCCGCATGTATATTCGTATATAGGCATTTGTTATCCCCTCCTTGAGCTTTGCTTTTTCTTCTTTTTCTTGATCTCTGCCCTGATGTCGGCCGAGAGTTTTTGCAAAGCATCTCTGTAGCGTCTTCTTGTTGCGTCGTCTATATCCATGGACAAGGCATCTTCTGCAAACATCATGGCCTTCGTGAACATGTTCTTAAAATAAAAATTAAACGCCGATGCATATTTGTATAAAAATAACGCCTCCCTGTTATTGCTGTCAAGCCTTGCAATCTTTTGAAACAGCTTTCGCGCTATATCGTAATACTCGCTTTCGAGGTAGCTGTGGGCTGCGTTAAGGTACAGGAGAGGCTTTCCGTCTGCGTAGAGTATATTGAGGAGATCCTTGAACCCCTTTTTTCCGTATATTTTGATAAGCGATCGTTCGTTTTCGAAGATGAAGCGCGGCAGCAGGTAGTTGCTGCGGTACACAATGATAAGCTCCCTGAGCTGCCCTACGAGCTCGTGGAGGAGCACCCTGGTTTCCTTGAGGCCTTCCCTGAGCCTTATCTCGGCCTTTTTGATCAGAAGGCTTATATCATGGACGATCTTTTTCTCCTTTTCGGTGAGGTCGTTGGCGGCAATATCGCAATGTGGTTTATAATACTCAAGCTGGTAAAGGTTTTCCCTCATCTTCATTGCTTCGTGGAAGATATAGCCGACCGTTATGTCATATAATTTTTCTTTATATCCGGCGTCGTCTGAGTTTCGAAAGAGCTCATGGCACATCTCCTTGAGGCGGTAGAGGCAGCTTTTTCCCCTATCGTCGACAAAGTCCTCAATGCTTGCGAAGCCAAGCTGCCCGTCTTTAAAGAGCGCCCTGCATTCCATGCATTTCTCGTACACGCAGATCGACTCCTTCACGAGGTCAATCTGTTTTTTCTCCAGGTTCGTTGGTTTCATTCGCTTTACCGTTTTCCTTTAACAATTCCCTCAGCTCTTCCCCGTCAATAGACTCTTTGTCGAGCAGCGTCCGGGCTACCTTTTCCAGGGCCGTCCGTTTTTCGGTAAGAAGGGCCCTCACCCTGGTGTAGGATTCTTCGATGATCCGCTTTACTTCCCCGTCTATCTCTTTTGCCGTTGCTTCGCTGTAATCCTTCCCCCCAAGGGATGGATTGATATCCAGAAAAAGGGGCCTCCTTTCTTTTTCGAAGGTCATATGCCCGAGTTTTTCGCTCATCCCGTATTCTTTTACCATTGATTTTGCGATATCTGTTGCACGCATAAGGTCGTTTTGAGCGCCTGTCGAGATCTCTTCGAAGACTATCTCTTCCGCCACCCTGCCCCCGAGGAGCACGCAGAGCCGATCAAGGAGCTCCTGCCGGGTCATAAGGTACCTGTCTTCTGTGGGAAGCTGCAGGGTATAGCCGAGGGCGGCAATGCCCCGGGGTATGATCGAGATCTTATGGACAGGGTCTGTTGTTTCGAGGAATTCCGCCATCAGGGCGTGGCCTGTCTCGTGATACGCAACGATCTCTTTTTCGCGCTTGCTCATGACCCTTTTCTTCTTTTCAAGCCCTGCCACTACCCTGTCGATAGCCTCTTCGAATTCCTCCATGGTTACCGAGGCTCTGCCTTTCCTTGCCGAAAGAAGCGCAGCTTCGTTTACCAGGTTTGCAAGATCGGCGCCCACGAAGCCGGGGGTGCGTGCGGCGATGACCTTGAGGTCTATGTTCTTTGCCATTTTTACGCCGCGGATGTGCACCTTCAGTATCTCTTCCCTGCCTTTGATGTCAGGCCTGTCAACGAGGACGTGCCGGTCAAACCTGCCGGGACGCAGAAGCGCCGGGTCAAGGATCTCGGGCCTGTTTGTCGCCCCTACTATGATAACGCCGGTCTTGGTATCGAAGCCGTCCATCTCCGAAAGGAGCTGGTTGAGCGTTTGCTCCCGTTCGTCGTGAGAGGAAAGGGGGTTCATGCCCCGCGCCTTTCCAAGGGCGTCAAGCTCGTCGATAAAGATGATGCAGGGCGCCTTTTGCTGTGCCTGCGCGAAGAGGTCCCTGACGCGTGAAGCGCCGACGCCTACGAACATCTCAACGAAATCAGAGCCGCTCATGCTGAAAAAAGGGACCCTCGCCTCGCCGGCAACGGCTTTGGCGAGAAGGGTTTTGCCTGTCCCCGGCGGTCCGACGAGGAGGATCCCTTTCGGGATCTTGCCGCCGATATCAAGGAATTTTTGCGGGTACTCAAGGTACTCAATGATCTCCTTAAGCTCTTCTTTTGCCTCGTCGACGCCTGCCACATCATCAAAGGTGATCTTGATCTCATCTTCGCCGTATATCTTGCCCCTGCTTTTGCCAAAGTTGAGAACGCTTGACGGCGCTCCTCCCATTCTTCTCATGAGCAGGTTCCAGACGAGTATAATGATGGCAAAGGGGAGGACCCAGGCGATGATCGCCTTCAGAAACTTGTTTTCATATTGGCCGGTGAACTTAATATTATTTTTCTGCAGGTCCTTGACGAGGTCGGGGTCTTCAACCCTGCTCGTAAGGAATTTCGTTTTTTTCCCGTCCTCGAGGGTGAGGGCGCCCTGTATCGTGTCGGTATCGATAACGAGGTCGCTTACCTTGCCCCTGGCGATCAGGTCCTTGAATTCGCTATACTGCACTGTCCTTACCTCTGCCTTGAAGAAGTAGCTGTTGATAGCGACGATGGCAATGAAAGCGATGATAAAATAGAGAAAGGTGAATCCCTTTGTCCTTTTATCCTTGTCTTTGTTTTGCCCTTTTATCTCAAGAAAGATATTTTTGCTTTTGCCTTTTTCCTTGCTTGTCTTACCTCTTGTCTTTCGCATAGTTACAGTGTATCAAAATTCCGTTTCTTTGGAAACATGTTTTTTGAATCCGGATAGTTCCCCGCAGCGTGCTGCGGGGTAGTGCATTTACAAAATCAGAACCGGTGCTATAATGTAGATTATACAGGGGGCGCCCGATGCAATTCAGGAGCAATGGACAAGAAGGGTCCGTTCAGGAACTGCTGAGCCTGCAAAGCCGGATATCGCAACTGGAACAATACAGCGACCTTTTGAACAGCGCGGTGGACGGATTCTGGATTACCGATGCCCATGGGCATTTCCTTGATGTTAACGATTCGCTGTGCAATCTCCTTGATTACAGCAGGGAGGAGCTTGCCGCGATGTCCCTTCATTACATTGACCAGGGGATGGCATCAGAAGCAACCAACAGGTATCTCAGTTATATCAACGAAAACGGCTCAGACCACTATGAGACGGTTTACATGCGCAGGGACGGCGGAAGGCTGGACGTAGAAGTAGATGTTCGCTACCAATATTTCCCCGATATCGGCCGCCGTTTTTTCGCATTTGTCCGCGACATTACATCGCGGAAAAGCCTTGCTGCGGAAGTTCATGAGAGCGAGCTGAAGTTCCGGCAGCTCTTCGAAAAAGCAGCTGACCCCGCGATCCTTATAGACGGAGAAAAGATCGTCGACTGCAATGACGCGGCAGTAAGGGCCTTGCACTGCAGTGAAAAAAAGGACCTGGCAGGGCTCGCATATGCGCGCGTGTTTCCCGAAAAACAGCCTGACCGCAAGCCGTCCGCTGTAAAGATGAGGGAGAATATTGCTTCTGTCCTTAAAACCGGTTCAGGCCGTTTTGAGTCGCTGTGCCGTGCAACGGACGGGTATGAGTTTTGGGTCGATATTTCGCTTACAGCCATAATGATAGGCAATAAGCAGTGCACGTATATGGTCTGGAGAGATATTACAGAGCGGAAGCGGTTGATGGAAAAACTGAAAGACAGCGAGGAAAAATTTCGCGTATTCAGCATGTCCGGCCAGGACGGCATTGTCCTTATGGATTACGAAGGCACCGTATATTACATCAATCCTGCCGCGGAAAAGATCCTCGGATATAAAGAAAAGGAAGTTTGCGGCAAATCCCTGGACGCGTACCTCCGCGGAGGCAATTTCTATGATGCCCAGCGATTGCAGATAGCCCTGGCAGAGGCCATGCCATATATGCAATCGGCAAAGGAAAGGGCGCAGCCAGGAAAAGCGCTTGAGCTGACAGTGGCGAGAAAAGACAGCAAAGAGATTGTTGTCGAGCTTTCGTTTCTCTCTGAAATGGTGGGAAGCCAGTGGCGTATAGTCGGCATCTTCAGAGATATTACGGACAGGAAGCAAGCCGCCGAAACCCTCAGGAAGTCCGAGGAAAAATACCGCAGGCTGTTCGAAGAATCAAAAGATGTTGTTTTTATTACCACCCAGGAGGGGAAGCTCGTCGATATCAACAAAGCGGGGGTGGAATTATTCGGATACGGCTCCAGGGAAGCGTTATTAAAAGTAAATATTGCCAGGGATATTTATTGCAGCGAGGAGGACAGGGAGCGTTATAAGGAAGAGATCGAGAGGAAAGGTTATGTGAATATGTTCGAGATCCCCTTGAAAAGAAAGGATGGGGAGAGGATCATCGTATCGATTACAGCAAACGCAATTCGGGACAGCGACGGCAACGTTGTCATGTACCAGGGTATCATGAGAGACCTTACCGGTATCAGGAGGCTTGAGCGGCAGCTCCTTGAATTACAGAAGCTCGAATCTGTCGGGAGGCTGATCGGAGATATTGCCCATAATTTCAACAACATTCTCGGTATCATCCTGGGAAACACGCAGCTTGCGAAAATGGATCCCGTTGCCGGGGAGAAGGCCCAGGCATATCTCTCTTCAATTGAGGATGCTGTTTTTCGCGCCGCCGATGTTGTTGAGCGGCTCCTTGTCTTTGGAAGACGCTATTCCCTTAACATAGCCGTTGTAAGCCTGAACAGCCTGGTCAATGACTTTATGAGGATCGCGCAGAAATTCGTCGGGAGGGAGATCGAAACGAAGGTCGTCCTTCCAGAAAAACTTCCCCTGGCGAAGGTTGACGTAGCCCAGATGAACCAGGTTTTACTGAATCTTGTTATGAACGCCCGTGAAGCTATGCCGGATAAAGGGGTGCTTGAGATCATGACAAGTAAAGAATCTGTTGATGAAGCGGATTGCCGTTTTCACATCGGCGTAAAACCGGGGCCCTATGTTGTGCTCACTGTTCGCGACAGCGGGACAGGTATCGACCAGGAGACAACAAGAAAGATATTCGAGCCTTTTTTTACTACGAAAAAGTCTGACGGCAGAAAAGGCCTCGGCCTTTCCGTGGTGTATGGCATCGTGAAGCAGCATGGCGGTTTTATTGATGTGCTGAGCGAAAAGGGCAAAGGCGCGACCTTTAAGGTCTACATACCGGTAACGCGCGAGAAGGCGGGAGAGATAAAGCCCGGGGAAAAGCCCGCAAAGGCAGGCGGCGAAACCATATTGGTTGCAGAAGATGAAAAATCGCTCAGGGACGTTGCGTCAGATATCCTGAGGAAGCTCGGCTACAAGGTCCTGGTTGCCCCTGATGGCTTGAAGGCAGTGGATATATTCAGGGAAAGGCAGAACGATATCGACTGCGCGATGCTTGATATTGTCATGCCCAGGTTGAACGGCCGCGAAACCTACAGGGAGATCGAGAAGATCAGGCCCGGAACGCCTGTCGTATTTGTTACGGGATACAGCTTAGAGGGTATACAGACAAGCTTTATCGTCGAAGAAGGCTTTGATGCGATCCAGAAACCTTATACCCTCGACGTCATCGGAAAAAAGATCAGAGAGGTTCTTGACCGGAAGAAAATCGGTTGACGGCGCAGATCGTTACAGGTCGATGGCCTTTGCCTCGATCATCCCGTCTATTCGCAGTATTTCGTCGAGCGCCTTTTGCCCGATCGGGTCATCGACAGAGACGAAGGCGACCTCTTCGCCGGTTTTCTGACGGGACAGGCCGAACCCCGCGATATTGATATGGTGGTCTCCGAGTATCGTAGCGACCTTGCCTATGATCCCGGGACGGTCAAAGATCCTGAAATGGAGAAAATTTCCTTCAGGCACGACGTCCAGGTGGAACCTGTCGAGAAGGACTATCCTCCCCAGCTTGTCGGGGAATACGGTGCCTGCGATGCTCGTTTCCTCCCTGTCTGTCTTGATGACAAATATTATGAGGTCGTTGAACTTATCGAACTGGTCGGTCTTCGATTCCTCGACGATGATATTTCTGTCTTTTGCAATGTAAGGTGCGTTGATATGGGTGACGGATTCCTTCAGGCTCACTTCAAGGAAGCCTTTCATGCCGGCGATGGTAAAGGGCTGATAGCTGAAGGGGACGTCGAATTTCCGTTCGCAGAGGTCTTCTTCAAAATTTTTCCCGACCATGACGATGGTGATCTTTTCCGGCCTTCCCTTGGTGACCTGGGCAGCGAGCTTCCCCATCTTTTCCGTCAGGTTGAAGTAGCGCTGCATATGTTCGGGAAGCTGGGATTTCATGAAGGGGATATTAACGGCATTGAGGTATGGACGGCCATGGAGGGCATTGAGGACCTGTTCGGCGATAATGACAGAAACAGCTTCCTGCCCTTCCATGGTGTTTGCCCCTATGTGCGGGGTTGCAAATGCGTTCTCAAGCCCCAGGAGCTTGTTGCTTTCAGGGGGTTCTTTTTCGAAGACGTCTACCCCTGCAGCAAAGACCTTGCCTGATTTCAAGGCGTCGTAAAGGTCATTTTCGTTGACGATCCCGCCCCTCGCGCAATTGACGAAGATGACATTGTCTTTCATGAGAGAGATCTCTTTTGCCGTGATCATATTTTTTGTAGTAGTAGTCAGGGGAGTGTGAAACGTTATAACATCGACCTCCTTCAGGAGATCTTCCAGGTTCTCGTAAAGCGTTACTCCTAATGAGTCGGCTTTGCTTTTCTTGATGTACGGGTCGTATGCGATCGCCTTCATGCCGAAGCTTTTTGCCCTGATGGCGACGTTGCTCCCTATCCTGCCCAGCCCCACGATGCCCAGGGTCTTGTTGTAGAGTTCTATGCCGAGAAAGCGCTTTCTATCCCATTTTCCCGCCTTCAGCGAGTCGTTCGCCAAAGGGATCTTGCGGGCGGCGGCGAGCATTATCCCGAGCGTAAGCTCTGTTGCAGCGAGGGTGTTGCCTGTCGGGGCGTTAAGCACAATGATGCCCTTTTTGCTTGCAGCTTCGATGTTGATATTGTCGACGCCGACGCCTGCGCGGCCAATGATCTTCAGCTTTCCCGGGTCTTCAACGAGGCTTGCAGGGATGCTTGTGCCGCTTCTTGTAATGATCGCGTCGTATTGGCCGATGATCTTTTTTAATTCGTCCTGTTTGATCCCGACCTTCATGTCTACCCTGACGGAGGGATCTTTTTTCAGTATGTCTATGCCCTCCGGGGCGACGTTTTCCGTGACCAGCACTTTAAACTCTTTCATGATGCACCTTTCATACCGTCATTTTTCATAATTGTAAAATCCTGAAGCGCTGCCTCTTTGTGCCTGACAAGGATACCATCGAAGGCCGCAAAAATCAATATCCGAAAAATTCCTTGACTGAATCAACACAATTCAATAGAGTTATGTCGAACCATCATGACAGAGAGCAAAGAAGAGAAGAAGCGCCCCCTCCTGAACAGAAGCAACCTGCGTGATATTACCATAATCGTTGCCCTTGCCTCTGCCCTTGTCTACAATCTCGATGTTGTCAGGCTTGTCCTCTCATTTTTGCTTTTGAGCTTCGGCTGCTTCTTCCATTACGTGACGAAAGGCGTCCTGATCCGCAACGTGGTCCTTTGCAAAGACGGCACTTACAACATTGTCAGGCACCCTTACTACATGGCGAATTATCTTATTGATTCCGGTTTCTGTCTTTTAAGCGGCAACGTCTACCTGCTCCTCGTGTACCCTTTTCTTTTCTATTGGTCCTATGGGCCGACGATCCGGAAAGAGGAGAGCGTTCTTGCCGAGATGCACGGCGAAGAGTTTCTGAGATACAGCCTGGATGTGCCGCAGATCTTTCCCGACGCCTTTTCCATCAAAAGCTGGCGGGCGATCATCAACGGATTTTCCAAGCACCGGATAACCGCGAACGAGATCTCGCGATTTGCCAGGTTCTGGGCGACAGCGCTCTTTATTATCTTTATTCATGTTGTAAAAGAAGACTATTTTGCACGGCTGAACCTTGCTTCGCTAAGAACCGACTACGGCAGCCTGACGCTATTATTGCTGGTCATCGTCCTCATGGCGATCAGCTTTGTTGTCCGGTCTAAAAGAAAGACGCCGGATATCGAATAGCATATTCCTTGTCTCTCGTTCCTTGATGCTTGTCCCTGGTTTGAACCAGTATCCAGTATCCAGTATCAAGTAGACGAGTATCCAGCATCAAACATCGAGCATCCAGCATCAAGCATCCAGCATCCAGCATCCGGTCACGCCTCACGGCGTTTATGGAATATCTGTTGACACCAAACATATGTTTGGTATAATAGGGCATGCTTACCAGGGTGGGCGAAAGGGTGGCGACCGGGGTTGTCTTCCGGAAGGAAGGGCGGAAGATGGAGCTCAAGTGGTTTTTATGGAAGGGGAGAAAGCTGGAAATAAAAGAGACCACTTATATGTGGCGAGAAAGGGACGGCAGGGAGCTGATACACAGGTTTGTGGTCACTGACGGAAAAGACCTTTATGAGCTCTCATACCGGCAGGAAGGGCTGATGTGGTTTCTTGAGGCAGTGGAGACGGATGGATAGAGTTGTCATGTATATCGATATGGATGCCTATTTCGCCTCCGTTGAACAGGCGTCGAGGCCATACCTTCGCGGAAAACCGGTCGCGGTCGTGGGGAGCGGCAAAAGAACGGTGATCGTGGCATCTTCTTATGAGGCCAAGAGGTTGGGGATAAAGACGGGTATGACAAGGGGAGAAGCCATAAGAAAGCTCCCGTCGCTCGTTTTTGTGGAAGGGAGGAACAACAAATATGTGGATACCTGCGTAAAGATACATGAGATCCTTTTGCGGTATACCCCGGAGGTGGAGATCTGTTCCATCGATGAGTTTTTTGCGGACCTGACCGGCTCCCTCCTCCTTTTCCCCTCGCCTGCAGATATCGCCGCAGCGGTGAAAAGGGAGATAGGGGAGCGATTCGGCATCACCTGCTCTGTCGGGATCGCGCCCAATAAGCTCGTTGCAAAGATAGCCGGAGAATTTGGCAAGCCCGACGGGCTGGTGGCCGTGGAGAAAGATGACGTGGAGCGCTTCATGGAGGGCCTCCCGGTGGAAAGCATACCCGGCATCGGCAAAAAGATGAAGGCGGCGCTGAACGCCCTCGGGATAAGGACCTGCGGGGAGCTCAGGGATTTCCCCGTCAGTGTGCTGCGAAGAAGGTTCGGGATATGGGGCGATTATCTCTCCTTCATGGCACGGGGGACAGACCCCTTCCGGGCCCGGGGCCAGGGAGGGCTGCCAAGGTCGATAGGGCACAGCATGACCTTCGAAAAGAATATCGGGGACAGGGTGGTGATCAGGGCCCGCTTGCTTGAGCTTTCAGGGATGGTGGCAAGAAGGCTAAGGAAGGAAAAGATCGTCGCAAAGGGATTTTCTCTTACCTTGAGGTACCCTGATTTTACAACCCTTACAAAGAGGATAACGCTCCCTTTCTACACGCCCAACGGCAGGATCATATATGAGACTGTCACGGCATTGCTCGATTCATTCCGGTTGAAAGACGCGGTGAGGCTTCTCGGCGTTTCTGCTTTCAATGTCCGGAGATTTGCAGCGAACCCTTCTTTGTTCGGAGGGCTGGACAGGGAAGAGCGGCTCTGGAAGGCCGTCGATGACGTCAACGACGCCTTCGGGGAATGTTCCCTGCGCCCGGCGACAACGCTTCTCTGCGTGCGCCACCACTGGGTCATTTCCCCGGCGTACAGACCGGGCTGTTTTTTTTCTTGACGGTTGTACTGACCTGTTACTATATTTTCACGTGCTTCCATCCGATCGTTCCGGTGCGTGGACATCCCGCGACCGGTTCATGCTGGTTGTCCTCATTATCATGGGCTGCGCACTTTTGTTCCCTGACCTGGCTGTACGGTCGCTGTGGGGGTCGGAAGGGCGCTGGGCAGTGGTTGCCAGGGAGATGATGCGATCAGGCAATTATTTCCTTCCCACGATCAACGGCGAGGTCTATTTTGACAAACCGCTTTTCAGCTACTGGGCCATCATACCCTTCGCCCTGAAAGGTGGCGTCACGGAAGCTGCGGCGCGCATGCCCGGTGTTCTGGCGGGCATTATGACGGTCATCCTTATTTTTGTGATGGGCAGGGCGCTTTTCGGGAGCGCCGCCGGCTTCCTGGCAGGCATGACCCTGCTTACATCGTTTATGTTCGCCTCGTGGGCAAGGACCGCCTCTGGCGAGATGCTCAACCTCCTGGGGATATGGTGCATGTTATGGATCTATCTGTCCGGCGGCCGTGACGGCCGCCCCTGGCACCTTGTCATGCTCTATTGCACCGGCGCCCTGGCTGCCTTTTGCAAGGGCCCCGTTGGGCCTGCGGTGGCCTTTTCGGTCATGGCTGCCGCCGGCGCCTGCAATATTTTTGGCGAAATGAAAAGAGAAGGGCTTGCGTGGGACAGGATCAGGAAAGGCATTCTGTATGAGTTCCGCTGGATATTGTCCCGGCAGGGTATGCTGGGGGCATGTGCGGGCGCCGCACTGTTTGCGGCAATCCTTTTCCTCCCCGTGATTGCAACCGGCTCCTGGGATTCCGTGATGTTAATGTGGAGGGAGAATTTCCTCAGGTTTGTAAGGCCCTTTGACCATATCGAACCTCCCTATGCCTATGTGAAGCATGGGCTGGTCTTTTTTCTCCCCTGGACCCTTCTTCTGATCGCCGCAGTATGGCAGATGCACGGCAAGGGGTACGATCCTCAGTACCGGTGGACCATTATATCGGCGGCGGCGATATTCCTGTTTTTTACCGCGTCAGGCTCCAGGAGAAGCTACTATATCCTGCCGCTTGTGCCCGCCCTCGCCCTTATTACAGGGCGCGCCCTCTCGCAATGGTTCGACGGCGACGGATTGACCCGGAAGAGGGTTATACAGGCAGCGGCCGGGATTACCGGAGCCGTCCCTGTCCTTGGCGGCGCGGCGATGGCCTACGCCTATTTTCAGGGTGATATGCCCAGGCATATTTCGCAGCTGGTCCTCGGCCCCGTGGCCTTTGCCGGAGGGATAGCAGCGGTTATATGGTGCTGGAAGGGAAAGTTCCGGAGCGGCATAGGGCTGCTTCTTGTGCTGATCTGGTGTATCGAGATATGGACCTTTACAGTTGGGATGGCTATTGCCGAAGAGAAGAGGACCTTGCGCCCCTTTTGTGCCGCCGTTGTGAAGGAATTAAGGTACGTGGACGACGGCAGCATAGCCTTTTTCAAGGTCAGGAACTCGTCCCTTGTTTTTTACCTGAACCGCCCCGGGCATTTGAAGAACCTCGATTCTGTCGAAGAAGCAAAGATCTTTTTAGGGGACCACGCCGGGGGCTTTATCATCACTGACGGGATTTTTCTGGAAGAGCTGCAGAAAGGACTTGAACCTGCGAGGGCCTCCATTGTGCGCATCGAGGATAAAGAAAGGGGAAGGAACAGGGAGAACAATCTGGTATTATTGGCGCTGCGCGATAACAACGGGATCGACGATGACGAGGGCAGCCCTGACGAGGACGGGGAATGAAAGTTTTCCTTGACTTAAACCCCTAAATATATTATCGTAAACAAATTTTTTCCAGGTGAGATAATGAAGACATATGTTCCAAAACCAGGTGATGTTAAAAGAGATTGGTATGTAATGAACGCGGAAGGGGAAGCCCTCGGCAGACTTGCTGCAAGGATCGCGGGTATTCTTAGAGGCAAAGAGAAACCGACATTCACGCCATACATGGACGTGGGAGATTTTATTGTCGTAATCAATGCCGAAAAGATAAAGTTGACCGGCAGAAAGCTTTTTCAGAAAACATACAATAAGCACAGCGGGTACCCCGGCGGCCTCAAAGTGGTAAACGCAAAGACGCTGCTCGAAAAGAAACCGGAAGACCTTATTGTGTACGCTGTGAAAGGCATGCTGCCCAAGAACAACCTGGGGAGACAACTGCTGAAGAAGCTCAAGGTGTACAAGGGGGGAGAGCACCCTCACAAGGCGCAAATGCCAAAGGAGATCACTTTAAAGGAGGTACGAGGTGCCTGAAAAAAGGTACTATGCAACAGGGAAACGGAAGACTGCAGTAGCAAGGGTATGGATCAAGCAAGGCGCCGGGGAGTTTAATGTCAACGGAAGAAAGCTTGATGAGTATTTTCCCCTCGAAGAGTGGCGGCTGATAGTCGCGAAGCCTTTTGTACTCACCGGCAATATCGGCAAATTCGATGTTACCGCGAACATATATGGCGGCGGTATTCCTGCCCAGGCGTGGGCATTGGGCCATGGAATCGCCAAGGCCCTGCTGGAATTCAACGTTAACCTCAGGGTCACCCTTAAGAAACAGGGGCTTATTACCAGGGACCCAAGAGTAAAAGAGAGAAAGAAGTACGGGAAGAAAGCGGCAAGGGCAAGCTTCCAATTCTCAAAGAGATAATCCTTCATGCAGAAGATCGGTATTGTTGGCGCTACTGGATATACGGGCCTTGTGCTTATATCCACGCTCCTAACCCATGCTGAAGCAAAGATTACCTTAATAACATCAAATACCTATAAGGGCAAAAAGATATCCGGGGTATTTCCTCTCCTTAAGGGGGTTTTCGAAGAGACGTTGGAGCCTACCGACGAAGACCACAAGGGGAAATGCGATGTCTACTTCCTGTGCCTGCCCCATGGGAGCTCGATGGAAATGGCGCGGAGGCTTTACGACGGCAGGGCCGTGATCGTCGACCTCAGCGCTGATTTCAGGTTTGAAGATGCCGCTTTATATGAAAAGGCTTATATCCCGCACGCCGTCAAGGAGCTGATCCCGAAAGCGGTCTATGGATTGCCTGAATTGTACCGTGACAGGATAAAAGGGGCAAAGCTCATCGGCAACCCCGGGTGTTATCCCACCTCCGCCATCCTCGCTGCGTACCCCCTGGTGAAGAACGGCCTGATCGCCGGCGACATCTTTGTTGATTCTAAATCCGGCGTAAGCGGCGCCGGACGGGAAACCAAGCTGGGGAGCATGTTCTGCGAGGTCTCGGAAGGCTTCAGGGCCTATAACGTGGGGGTCCACCGCCACGAGCCGGAGATACAGAAAGAAGTAAACAAGTTTGCCCCGATGAAGGTCACATTTGTTCCTCATCTTTTGCCGATGAACAGGGGAATCCTTACTACGGTCTACAGCAGGCTGAAAGAGCACGCCGCGACAAAGGACATCCTTGCGCTGTACAGAAAGACCTATGCCGGAGAGCCCTTCGTGCGCATTGTGGATGAAGGCGCATATCCCGACACACGTTTCACGCGGTTCTCAAACTACTGCGATATCGGCCTGAAGGTCTTCGAAGACGGCAGGATCGTTATTATCTCTGCCATCGACAACCTTGTAAAAGGGGCGTCGGGCCAGGCCGTCCAGAACATGAACATCGCCCTCGGCATAGATGAGACAGCAGGGCTTAAAAGCGTCCCGCAGTATCCGTAAACAAGAAACAAAGCCTAAACCCTAATATCGAAGCACTAAACAAATTCAAATGTTCGAAATATATCTTCAGGTCAAAGAAGACAATTTCTCTACCAGATGCTTGATTGAGGGTTGGTTACCGAGGTTATTCAACAACATTTCGATTAATCTTGCATTTCTTGTTTGTTTCGATAATTGCGTGTTGAGGGCATCTACATCCTTGAGGAGGTAATCGCGGGTCTCAGTGTCGATGGCGCCGTCGTTGATGAGAACGTGCATGATCTCCATGATGAGGCCATGGAACGCAGCCTCCGGCGGGGCGCCGGGTGCGGATGTTTCTTCCCGCAGCGGATGGTCCGGCGCGGGTCGTATCGCGCCCGCCTTTTCCCTGTAATCCCGGTATTCTTTGATGATGCCTGTTTCCCCGCCTTGCTCGGCGAAGAGGGATCCATCGTTGGTGATCATGATCCCTATATCGTCAGGGCTGCTTTGAGAAAGAAGGACAAGGCCTTTCGATTCAAGCGATTGTACCGCTTCGAACAGGTTTGTCATCTCGCCGGCCCCCAGCGTTGCCGCAACCTCCTTAAGGGAAAAAAAGACATACGGGTGGCCTATGGTCTCTGTTTCGCAATATACTGCCGCCAGCAACAGCTCGGCCAATTCATCACTATCCATCTCATCCATCGGTATATTTTTTTTACAGCATTATAGCATGTTTTTCATATAACTGCGAAAATACCGTGCCTGAACAACCGTAATTCGTGAACCGTAATTCGTAATTGGAGGAGCCGCTTGCCTTTCGCTGCCTTTATCCGGCGCGTTTGCGGGGAAGAGCGTGACACTGTGGTCATCCTAATGGAAAATCCTGGTTTATGACATTGCTGCCTTACAGGGATGGGGCATCCCGGTCGTCTTTGAACATGTCTTTGACGGACATGAGAAAGGACGCGATGAAGCTTGTGATGCCGCCGAGGACAAGGAATGTTTTCTGAAACGACCAGGCATTTGATATAGAGGTAACATCAAATTTTGAAAGAAGGATGTTTAGCGGATCTACGAAGAAGGGAAATACAAATATGCCGATAAAGAAAACGATAGAGAGCATGGCCGAGCAATGTTTCAAAAAATTGAAGAAGGCCCGGATCATATGCTGGAGTATCTCCAGCCTTTTTAATTTGGGTTCTATTGCATCCAATTCGCAGGCAGTTTCTTTGCACAGTGCATGGCATGCCTCAAACTGCCAGGGCGCGCAGAACTTTTCAGCGCCTTTTGTGTCATCCATTCTTATCTTGAGCACCATAAGGCGCTTGTAATAGGCATCAACGAGATGCCGGTAGCGGTATTTTTTTACGAAGCTGAACGCCTTCTGCAGGCGCTGCGATAACCTGTCGATGATATCCGAAAGGTCTTTTTTTTGTTCCTTTACCGTATTTTCACAGGCGGCGATTATCAGATCGCTATAGCGGACAGAATCGAGATAGCCGAAGTAGCTGTCGGCCTTCATCAGCTCTTCAACCTTTTCAAGCAGCGGCTCTATCTCGGCAAGTTTTTTCTGGCCGAGCAGCTCCGCCGTGTTTTTCAGCAGGGCATGTGCCTCCTCGAGGCGGGATTGCGCCATAGTTTTTATCTTATTGAGCATTCCCTGGAGCTGAGGCAAGACAAAAGCGTGGTATGGCTGCATATCGGGGTCGATAAGGGCTGCAACATAATAATCCCTGTTGTCCCGGACGAGATTTGCCAGGTGCTGTATTGCAATTTTTTCTTTTTTTTGCCGGAGCTTCATAATAATGTCCTGGTAGGTCGCCTCGGTGCAGCCGGGATCTATGGCGAGAATGCCATTTATTTTTTCCTGGGCCTTTTGCGGGTTGTCGAGCAGGGCATAGATGCGTGCAAGCTGGAACAATACAAATATTTTCTGCGGGTTTGTTTTTGTATAAGTATGCGCCCTTTTAAAATCTTCCTTAGCCGCCGGGAGGTTGTTCTCTTCGATATTGAGATACCCGGCCAGACAATAGACCTTGTAATCTTCGGGGAAGGTCTCCAGCTCCTGCTCCAGGAGCGATCGAGCCCTTGCGTGGTCGGAGACGCGGATAGAGTCCTGTATAAGCCATACGGTCCCGCCTTCATTCCGGCCGGCGGCCTGTTTAACCTTTTCCCAGCGGTTGGCGGGATTGTTCCAGATGGTCCTTAAAAATGGTAATTGGAAAACACCTTTCAGCTCGTAAAATGCGAGATGAAGCTGTTCTGCCGGCTCGCTATAAAGACAACCGTTGTCCGGTGAGCTTAGAAGAAGCTTCTTGATCGCGTCGAGCGATAGATAGCCGAGCTGGTGAATTGCAGAAGATTTCCCGGAAATGTTTTTTGAAGGGCAGTCAGATGGATGATGTTTCCGGCCGCCGCAGTAAAAGCAGGGGGCGTATGCGCCGTCCGCGAAGGTCTTCTGGCAAAAGAACGGCTGTGAGGATATGGAAAATTGTCCGCCTGCATCCTGTTGTACGTTCTTCCCGATGACCTTATAAAAAGTTTCGCCGGCCTCTTCGCGAGGAAGCGGTTCGAGGGACACATCGTTCTTATCTTTGATATCGAGATAGACATCGTGCGAGATGTAGATTCCGCCTGAATTGGTCGCGCCACATTGGACCGCCAGGTCGTGAGATGGCGGCGCCTCCCCTTTTATATGGGGCAGCCTGCAGATTGTTATCAGGGCAGGCGCTGAGTACATGTCCTTTCCTGCCGCCTCGCCGAGGCGCGCCGCGATGCTTTCCGCTGTTGATATTGCATGTGTGCTGTCGCTCAGGACCAATACAAGAGATTTGTCGGGAAGGATATATTTCCCTTCGTGCTCTTCCGCTGCGGCATTCCCTGTTGCTGCGCCGCCGGCGATATCTTCCCACATGTGCGAGAGATCTGTTTCGCAGGTTTCCGGAAGGAGGCGAGCGTGGAGGAAGGTTTTCAGGGTAGGCTCTGCAATGGGCGCATTCTCCCATGCGGCCTTGTACATGGTAAGGCCGCTCGGTGCATCCTTTTTGCTCCAGAGGTTCACCAGTTCAAAATGCAGGCCTTGAATATCCTGTGCAAGCTCGTATACCTCCTGCGAAATATAGATCTCGTCGCCGTCTGCGAGATTTGTCAGTTTTGCCGCCACGTTGACCACGTCGCCATAAATATCTTTTTCCTCAACGATGACTTTGCCGAAATGGACGCCTATGCGAATATGGATCTGGTGCTCGCCGGGGGCATCATCGTTGTAAGCACGGAATGCGCGCTGCATCTTTATGGCTGACCGGAGCGCATCTGATGGACCGGAGAAAGAGGCCATTACGGAATCGCCGATCGCCTTGATAAGGTTTCCCCTGTACTCGTGTATGATCGAGGTGGCTAAGTTCTGATGCTGGCGGAGCATCTCGCGTCCGTCCATATCGCCGTATTTCTTGAAGTAATTTGTCGATCCTACAACATCGGTAAAGAGCACCGCTATATTCTTTAGCGGATCGTCCCGGTAGGCATCCAGCAGGAATGAAAGGTAATTATCGAATGGTTTTTGTTGTGAAGACGTGCTCAGGCTCATAGCTCTCAGATTATTTATCGGCATGATCGGCCTTGAGCTTAACGAGAACCCATAACTGAGAACGAGATAAGCGCTAATATCTTTTACGGGTATTAAATATAATTCATTATTTTAATTAGTTAAGTATCTTCTCTCTCTTTGCATCTCACGGTCGACAGATAAGCTGTATACAATGAAAAGAGTTTTTTCTATTGACATAACGTTGAATACTTTTTATCATCAAAAAGAAGTGGTACAAATTTTGCTTATTAAACTTAGGATGACATGAAAAGATATATCTTTATCATTTTAGCCCTTTTCATCCTCGCCGGCTGTTCGACGAGCTCGAAGGTGGCAACCGGCAACAGCCAATACGCGGGCGACAACCTTTCGGCGTACGCGAAAACCGCTCCAGGACAGGCCGGGAAGGCAGAGGCAAAGGACTGGAAGGGAAAAGCGCCTGCCGCAAAGAAGGGCGCAAATCATATCAAAGATGGTTATCTCTACCAAAAAGATGCCGCGGCGACGAACGAAGACGACAACATCGCCGCACTCCTGGAAGATGATTATGCGAGCGGTTTTGACATTCCTATCGTATTTAATGACGCGGTGAAATACAACATACAATGGTTTACAGGGGAAAAAAGAAAGGTCTTTGGAAACTGGCTCAAGCGGGCGAAGCAGTACGTGCCTGTTATCAAGGAGATCCTGAGGAAGAACGGGATGCCTGAAGACCTTGTTTACCTCGCGATGATCGAAAGCGGTTTTAATCCGAAGGCCTATTCGACGGCAAAGGCATCAGGGCCCTGGCAGTTCATTTATGGCACCGGCGAGCGGTATGGCCTGAAGGTGAACTACTGGGTCGATGAAAGGAGAGATCCGGAAAAATCAACCGTCGCCGCTGCGAAATATCTGCGGGACCTTTTTAACCAGTTTGGCTGCTGGTATCTTGCCGCAGCAGGCTATAACGCCGGCGAAAAGCGGATCGAGAAGGCGATAGAGAAACATAATACGAACGATTTCTGGGAGCTCGTGAAGTATAATACCCTCCCAAGAGAAACCCGCGAATATATACCCAGGCTTATAGCGGCTGCGATCATCGCGAAGGATCCGGAAAAGTTCGGCTTCGGCAGCATTACCTATGATCAGCCGGTGCAGTTTGCAGAGATTAAAGTGCCTGGCGGAACCCCGCTTTCTGCTGTTGCAAAGGCAGCATCCCTGGACCTGGACAGTGTGAGATCCTATAACCCGGAGATCATCCGCGGCATAACGCCTCCGAACCTGGAGCTCTATGCCGTAAAATTACCTGCGCCTGTGGACAAAGAAGAGTTTGCCGACAAACTCAAAACGGCAATGAACAACCAGAGGAAGATCAGAAGCCTCATTACGTATAAAGTGAGAAAGAAAGACACCATTGCAAAGATCGCAAAAAGATACAAGGTTAAAAGCGAGGACATATGCCTGGTCAACGGCTTCGAGAATATGCCGGATGTCAGGCCCGGGATGAAAATTCAGATCCCGAAGTATACAGGCCCGACAAGGATAAAAGCGGAGGTTGAAGAGAGAGCTGTCAAGACGCGCACTGCGTCAAAGCCTGCAAAGGCTGCCCAGGAAACCGCCCGGCCGCAGCAGGCAAAACAAAAGGACTATCACGTGGTCAAAAAGGGCGAGACCCTCGGGTCCATATCCGGAAAATACGGAATAAACGTTGCGAGCCTCAGGTCAATGAACAACCTGAAGAATGATAAGGTCTATCCCAATATGAAGCTGAAGCTCGCCGGCCATTCGCAGAAAAAGCACGCACAAAAAGCCAGGTATCACGTGGTCAAAAAGGGCGAGACCCTCGGGTCCATCTCCAGCAAATACGGCACAGACGTCGCAAGCCTCAAATCGCTGAACAAATTGAAAAGCAACAGGATCTCCGCCAACATGAAGCTCAAGATTCCCCGGAACGAAGGCTGACCCCCAACAAACACGTGAGGCGTCGGGTGCGAAGCGAACGAACTACCCCGCAGCAAGCAGCGGGGTATCATCCGGATTGAACCCCTTACGACTTACGATTCACGACTTACGGGCTTATGTTTTGCTGACGGCTGGCAGCTGCTGTCACGCCGGGAACCATTGGGCGTGGTTGTGGGGATCGTAGCTGGAATAGAGATATAGCTGGGGAAACCGGCTGCTAAGGCCAGGATCGCCGTAGACCAACCTCAGCATTTCCAGGATATGCTTGTCGCCGGACCAGAGGGCCTTGGGTTGCTGCTCTAACGCTGCCTTTGTACAGCTGTTTGCAATGAACCCCAGGTCATTTTTGTTTGGTTTATCCAGGCTGTTGCGATTTATTGACTCGCTGCAGAATGAGAATATCCTTTCGTACAGCTGCTCGGAGCTGCAGTCAAAGATCCTCCCCCTTACTTTAAGCGTCTCAAAGAGCATATCCATGCGGTCAAGAAATACCTTCTGGTGCCTCCATACATCATTGATCCACTCTATGTTACCGCCTGAACGCGTACGGTACACTTCGAAGAAACACTCGAACCCCTTCTTTTGCTCCTCATATATCTCGATGGGTATAGCGATGTCCAGGTTATACACAATATCCTCCATGACAATTGAAAAGTGATTGAGTTCGTGGAAGAGCACCGGGAGGTATTGCTGGTAGCCGCTGTTCTGTGTACGCTTTATGAATCCAAGATAATTAAAAACCTGATTGATATAAGAAGAGCCGATATAGCTTGGATGGCGGAATATTCCGTCCTGAACCTTCTGAGTTTTGCGGGGGTCCTTGATCCGGGGGACGGCAAGCTCCCGCGGGACGTAAGCGGCAAACATATTGGAGTCAAGGATGTTCTCAAAAGGGCTCTGCTGAAGCACCTGAAAGACCGATTGCGGATAAGGCTTTGTTTCTTTCAATTATCCCCTTCCCTTGATCAATTCAGTATAAAGCAAGTGCTCTTGTCTGTCAAAATCTGAATGAACATGGTATAATCCAACCAAATTTCAGCAGGGAGGACTTTATTGAAAAAGTTGATCATTGCCATGCTTGCCCCTTGCCTGTTCATGTTGGTTTCCTGCGCCAACGGCCCCAACGTCAACGTAAAGACGCTAGACAGGCTGGGGGATTTTGATAGCTCACAGGGGAACTATGTGGGGGCCATAGAGGAGTACGATAAGGCGATACAATGGAACCCGCGTGACGGCGAAACATATATCAAACGAGGCTTCGCATACGAAAAGCTCGGAGATGACCAGAGGGCGATCAGCGATTATACCAAGGCGATTGAGATATTCCCGGATGATTCCGAACTCTATGTTATGAGAGGGATTGTTTATGCCAAAACAGGCGAGAACCACAGGGCGCTCTACGATTACAGCCGGGCAATAGAGCTCGATCCGGCGAACAGGGACGCCTACATCCACCGTGCCGGGATATTCAAGAGGCTGGGGAACATTGAACTGTCTGAAGGAGATCTTCAGAAAGCTGCTACGTTAAAATAATGCCGATCCCTATACTTTGAGCACGAGGTTTATCATATCGCCACGCGAAAAACCCATCGCATGGAAGAATTGCAGCAAATCCCAGTCATTCCAGTTCACAAGCGTATAGATAGTATCGACGCCATATTTTTTGAGGTTATTCACGAGGGCGGTAGCGAGAACCTTTGCGATGCCCCTGTTCTGATAATCGGGGTCTATTCCGATCGTGTCAATCCACCCGATATTGTTAGGGACTTTAAATTCCCATCCGCTGACTTCACCGAGGATGAATCCTGCTACCTTGCCGTCAATCTCTGAGACGAGCGATGCATCAGGCGGCCTTGTTTCGGCCTGTTTTACGATCTTGTTGGCCCAGTATTCTTTTCTTGATTCTCCGAGGACCTTTGTGTCGATCTCAACAATATAGTCAAGGTCTTCTTTGACCATCCTTCTTACTGACAGCTTATCTAAAAAATTGCTCATTTCTTTTACCTCGCTTGTTCTTTTTTTAACATACTGAAGATTTGATATCAATAAAAAACCCTCGGACTGAATATCTTTTCACAAGCAAATGAGACAGCATTCTAAGCAATATCTAAATCCTAAGCACGAAGCACTAAACAATATCGAAATTCGAATATCAAATGTTCAAAACAAAAACACGTTCTTACGTTTTGAATTTTGAACATTCGGATTTATGTAGAAAATAACCTGAGCGGAATGAGCGTGTTTGGAAATGGGGATCTACAGCGAGTTCACGAGCGAGAAGGGGAGTCTCTTCGGGCTTATGCCCGAAGAGGGGGCGACGTGAGCCCCTGGAATAGCAGTCCCTGTGCCATGCTCATCCTTGCGGAGGAAAGTCCCGGATATATCATTTTCATTCTTCGAGGGTGCCGCGCGTTGCGCGGCATGGGCAATTGTTTAGGATTTAGAAATTCGGATTTAGGATTTGCCATAAGCTGTAAGCTGCTTTTTCTCCCCGTTCCAGTCACAAGCATCGAGCATCCAGCATCGTGGCCTTGATTCAATGTTGATATTTTAACTTTGCCATTTTATAATGGTGCATCGGAGGGCGCCTGGACTATACGATCAAGATCGGCGGAGAAGCAGGGCAGGGGATACAGACGGTAGGCGATTCCCTGGCAAGGGTATTTTCGAGATCCGGTTATCACGTCTTCACCTGTCAGGATTATGAATCGAGGATCCGGGGCGGACACAATATCTACCAGATCCGCCTCTCCGACAAGCCCATTACAGCTCCCCGCGCAGCGGTCGATATCATTGTAGCTTTTGATCGTGAGAGCATAGCCCTTCATGAAAAGGAATTATCCGAGATAGGGATCATCGTCTATGACCCGGCGATGCTGGGCGAAACATTTGCAAGGCCGAATTTTCTCGGTGTGCCCTTTTTAGACCTTGCAACGAGCGGCGGCGGCGACAAGGTCATGTCGAATATCGTTGCCATCGGGGCGGTGCTCGGCATGCTCGGCATGGGCATCGAGCTGCTCTTTGACGTATTGCTTAGCACGCTCAAAAAGAAAGATGAAGATACGGTAAGCAGGAACAAGGTGGCTGCCATTGCGGGGTATAATTACGCGGGACATAATTGCGTCCAGTGCTCTTTTTCTGTTGTGCAGCTATCTGGCCGGAAGATGCTGTTAAGCACGAATGATGCCATAGCGTCAGGCGCAATCGCATCGGGCTGCAAATTCTATTCTGCCTATCCTATGACCCCTTCAACGGGCATCATGCTTTATATAGCAGGAAAGGCAATGGAGTACGGGATTATCGTGGAGCAGGCAGAGGATGAGATATCGGCCATCAATATGGCATTGGGCGCCTCATTTGCCGGGGTAAGGGCAATGACGGGAACTTCCGGCGGGGGATTTGCCCTCATGGTTGAAGGGCTGTCCCTTGCCGCAATGACCGAGACGCCGATCGTTATCGCCCTTGCACAAAGGCCCGGCCCTGCAACAGGGCTGCCGACAAAGACGGAGCAGGGGGACCTTCTCTTTGCCCTTCACGCGGGGCACGGCGAATTCCCCCGCGTGATCTTCGCGCCGGGCAACCCCGAACAGGGATTCCTCCTTGCCGATAAGGCCTTTGAGATCTCACAGAAATACCAGGTACCGGTCTTTATAATGACCGACCAGTATCTCTCGGACACGCAGTGGACAATAGAGCATTTTGATCTCGACGACCTTTTCTGCAACGAATACAGGATTTCCGGGGAGGAGGCCTGCGGCGGAAAATACAAGCGCCACGCATTCACGGACAGCGGGGTGTCCCCGTTCTGCATCCCGGGCCTGGCATCGGGCCTTGTCGTTACTGACAGCGATGAGCACGATGAGGAAGGCCACATCGTCGAAGACGCGGCAACGCGGATCAAGATGGTTGATAAAAGGCTCTTCAAAAAGCTTCCGCTTATTAAGAAGGAAATAGCGCCGCCCCTGCTCTACGGCCATGATGAACCCGAGATCGTGGTTATAGGATGGGGCTCCACATACGGGTTGATACGGGAAGCCGTCGATATCGCATCAAAGAAAAAAAAGATTGCCATGCTCCATTTTAGCGAGATATACCCGTTCCCTCCCGTCGATTCATTTGATTACCTGAGCGTACTGAAGGGGGCCAAGACGACGATCTGCGTCGAACAGAATGCCACCGGTCAATTCGCGCGGCTCATGAAGGCCGAAACAGGTTTTGAGTGCGGCAAGATGATAAACAGGTATGACGGGAGGCCGTTCATGCTGGAAGAATTTCTGGGAGAATTGTATGCCCGTATTGGATGATTATAAAGGACAGGCTCCTGCCTGGTGCCCCGGATGTGGCAACTTCGCCATTCTGAAGGCCTTCAAAGAGGCGCTGGTGGATCTCGGCGTTGGGCCCCATCAGCTTGCGATCGTCTCCGGCATCGGACAGGCGGGCAAATTCCCGCACTACACGCGCTGCAACACGTTCAACGGGCTTCACGGAAGGAGCCTTCCTGTTGCAACGGGCATCAAGCTCGCAAACCACGAGATGCTCGTCATGGCAATAGGCGGTGACGGCGATGGTTACGGAGAAGGGGGAAACCACCTGATCCACGCGATGAGGAGAAACATCGGCGTCAAGGTCTTTGTCCACGACAACCAGATATACGGCCTCACAAAAGGGCAGGCATCGCCGACGAGCATGGAGGGAATGGTCACGAAAAATCAGCCCTTTGGAGTCCTTTCAGAGCAGTTCAACCCCATGGCAGCGGCCGTTGCCCTTGACTGCAGCTTTGTAGCACGAGGGTACGCAGGAGACCCGGAACATCTCAAAGGACTTATAATATCAGCGGTCAGCCATAAAGGGTTCTCTCTCGTCGATATCCTGCAGCCCTGCGTCTCCTTCAACAAGGTAAACACGTACGAATGGTACAGGCAGCGCGTCTACCGCCTGGGGCCTGATCATGATCCGGAGGACAGGGCGGGCGCCTTTGTGAAGGCCCTTGAGTGGGGGGAAAGGATACCGATCGGCATCATCTACCGGAACAACCGCCGCACATTTGAAGAAAGGATTGCCGTTATCCATGATAAGCCCCTCGTAAAACAGATTATTCCCTTCAGGGATTTGAAGGAAAAGATGAAGGGGACACTGAGGGAACACTATTGAATCCGAAAGACAAGGAGGATGGGATATGAAGAACGTCAAGGCTATCCAGAAGATTTGCTATGGTGTGTATATCATCAGTTCGAGGAAAGGGGAAAAGTTCAACGGGCAGATCGCAAACACCGTCTTCCAGATCACCTCCGATCCTCCGACCGTAGCGATCAGCATCAACAAGCAGAACCTGACCCATGAGTATATCAGGGAGAGCAAGGTCTTCACCGTTTCCATGCTGTCGAAAGAGGCGCCCATGACGCTGATCGGCCTATTCGGCTACAAGTCGGGAAGGGATGTGGACAAGTTCAGCGGAACTCATTTCAAAACAGGCGCAACAAAAGCCCCTATCGTCCTCGACAGCGTCATCGGCTATCTCGAGTGCGAGGTGTTGAGCGAAACAGACGTGGGGACCCATACGATTTTCATCGGCAAGATAGTTGACTGCGACGTGTTGAGCAGCGCCGAGCCGATGACATATGCCTATTATCACGAGGTAAAAGGAGGCAAATCTCCGAAGACCGCTCCGACATATATCAAAGAAGAAGAGCCAAAGACAGCGGCCGCGCCATCAGGCAAATATACGTGCAAGGTGTGCGGATATGTCTACGATCCTGCAGCGGGAGATCCCGATTCAGGGATAAAGCCTGGCACGCCTTTTGAAGAATTGCCCGACAACTGGGTCTGCCCGATCTGCAATGCGCCAAAGAGCGAGTTTGAGAAAGAATGATAAACCCGTAAGGCGTAAATCGTAAGTCGTAAGGGGTTTAATCGCCTCACGCCTGACACCTTACGATTCACGGCTTTCGTGCTGACAGCTGTCGGTACATTATATGAGAGGTTGATATGGACGAGACGTTGAGAGAAACAAATTTTACTGAGATTGGCGCTCCCAGGCGAGGGAAGGTAAGGGATGTTTACGATCTTGGCGAAAACCTGCTGATCGTGGCCAGCGACCGGCTTTCAGCCTTTGATGTTGTTTTGCCGACGGGGATCCCGGACAAGGGAAAGGTGCTCACGAGACTTTCCGCCTTCTGGTTCAAAGAGGTTGGAGATATCGTTGAGAACCACATCATCGAAACGGATGTCGAAAGATACCCTGAGCCGCTGAAGAAATATAGGGACCAGCTAAGAGACAGGAGCATGATCGTCAGAAAGGCAAAGGTGATACCTATCGAATGTGTTGTGAGGGGCTATCTTGCAGGTTCAGGGTGGAAGGAATATAAAGAGTCGAGAACGATCTGCGGCATCAGGCTTCCGGAGGACCTCATGGAATCGTCGAAGCTCCAAAGGCCGATCTTTACGCCGACAACAAAGGCCGATGAAGGCCACGACATGAGCATAACCTTTGGGCAGATGTCGGAGATGGTCGGGGAAAGGCTTGCGGAAAGGCTCCTCAGCCTGAGCATCGGCATCTACGAGAAGGCCTGTGCGGTAGCTGAGAAGCGGGGGATCATCATTGCCGATACGAAGTTCGAGTTTGGCCTGATCGATGGCGAGATCATCATTGTAGACGAGGCCCTCACTCCTGATTCGTCGCGCTTCTGGTCTAAGAGGTCATACAGGGCAGGGGAACCGCAGGACAGCTACGACAAGCAGATCGTGAGGGACTACCTGAACACGCTTGACTGGGGAAAGACCTATCCCGGGCCCGAGTTGCCCGCAAAGATCGTGCGGAAGACGAGGTCGCGCTATATAGAGATATATGAGATCCTGACGGGGAAGAAGTTCTAAAAACCCGTCAGTCGTCAGTCGTAAGGCGTAAGAAGGAACCCATTTATGATTTACGACTGACGATTTTCTCCACTTACCACTTACGCCTCACGCCTTACGGACTTTCTATCTTACCAGGTCTGACAGGATCATAACCGTCGCATATGGGAAAAGCATAAGAATAATTATGGAAATGATATACGAGGGTATGTAATAAAAACTCCCCCTGAAGACGGTTGCAAGGGGTATGTCTTTTGCCATACCGGCTACGACATAGCAGCATATTCCGATCGGGGGCATAATAGAACCCATGGTGGTTACGATACAGATAACCTGTCCGAACCATATTGGGTCGTAACCCATCTGCATCGCGATCGGATAGAATATGGGGAGGGATATGAGAAGAAAGGCCAGGGCGTCCATGACGCATCCGCCGATGATATAGCAGAAAATAATGATCCAGAAAAGTACCCAGTTCGGAAGCTTGAGGACGCTGATCATGTTTGCCACCTCGAAAGGGAGCCTCGTGATGGCGAGAAAGCGGCTGAAGATAACGGCGCCTGCTACGATCATGAACACAAGGCAGGAGATGCGGAGCGTATCGTTGATCGATTTCAGGAAGCTTTCCCAGGTAAGCTTTTTTCTTATCAGGCAGAGTATGAGCCCGATGGCGCAGCTTGCGGCCGCGGCCTCTGTGGCGGTTACGACGCCTGTAAAAAGCGCATACATAATGATCCCGAAGAGTATAAAGATGTCGATGAGATCAGGGAGCGCTTTGAATCTTTCTTTCCACGTGCTCTTAGGACCCTTTGGCCCCCAGTCGGGATTCCGCCAGCAGATATAAAAGACCGTGGCGGCGATGAGGACCGTAAGGACGACGCTCGGTATGACGTTGCCGAAAAATAGCTTTCCGATCGATTGGCCAGTGTAAAGCCCGTAGACAACGAGGACGATGCTTGGAGGGATGAGAACGCCGAGAGTTGCCCCGGCTGCAACAGAGCCGGCATTCAACTGCGGGTGGTAGTTATACTTTCTCATCTCCGGTATGGCGACGTTGCTCATTGTGGCCGCAGTAGCCGTGTTGGAGCCGCTGATCGCTGAAAATATCGCGCATGCCATGATCGTGGTGATTGCAAGGCCGCCTTTATAGTGGCCAAACCATTTATAGGTAGCGTTGTAAAGGCTGTTGTTGTAGCCGCCGTAATGGGCGAATTCTCCCACGAGGATAAACATGGGGATAACGGTAAGGCCGTAGCTGGAAAAGATGTTCCAGAGGTCGGGGCCGATCATGCCCAGGGCTGCCTTGAAATCTGTTACATAAGCAACGCCTAAAAAACCTACCAGCGCCATGGTAAAGGCCGCCGGTATCTTGAACAGGAACAGGATGGCGAACATTACGATAATGCCGACTACGCCCAGGATAGGTCCTTCCATAGATCAGTTCTCCTCTTTACCAAGCAGTGAATTTAGAAAATCGACGAGCAATGTTAATGTCAGGACGGCAAATCCTGCCGATACGCTGTACACAAACGGGTAGTATATGATCTTCAAGGTTTCTGAAAGCTCACCGGTTTGCTGTACCTTCAAGGCATATGCTAATATCTGCCACGTGATAAGCCCGAAGAATATCATGGTAACGAAATAGTTTACCGCATCGAGCACCCTGTGAAGCTTTTTGGGAAATTTCTCTGTAAGAATGTCAACGACGATATGGTTCTTCATCTTCTGGGTGTATCCGAGCGCAAAGGCAATAACCATGGCCCCGATGAATGATACTATCTCGTAAGCGCCGCCGAAAGGGGCCTGGAAGATGCGCAGCACCACATTGCCCGTGGCAAGCGTCATCAGGCACAACACCGAAATTCCACCCAGTATTATCATAATCTTATTGAGGAAATTATTGAGCCTTACAAGGTACTTCATTGTCCCTCCGGCGTAAATTGTATACAATCATTGCGCATATGAAAAAAGGTGCCTTCAGGAGGCACCTTTTTTCATGAGAGGCGTTATTTGTAGATCTTTTCGTATTTTGCCTTGAATGCGTAAACGTCTTTAATGATCTGTTCTCCGGGCAGGCCCATTCCGTTAACCTTTTTAATGTAGGCATCGATCATCGGTTTTGTAACTTTTGAGATCTCTGCAACATCGGCGGCGGAAAGCTGGATAAGCTGATGATTGTATTTTTCTTTTGACCATTTGAGCGATTCTTTTACGTGGTCATCGACATACTTGCCCGTCCATTCTGACTGCTCGCGGCTCAGATCGTTGAAGATCTTTTTTACATCGGCAGGCAGGGCATTCCATTTATCCTTGTTCATTATAACGGAAAAGGTGACGACAAAGAGGTTTGCCTCTGTTGCGTAAGGAAGATAGGCGGCAAAGTTAAAATCCTTGAGGATCTCCATGGATGACACGTTGCCTTTCACGATCCCTTTCTGGATCGCCTCAGGCGCTTCGGACTGGGGCATGCCGATCGGCGTGGCGCCGAGGCGTTTCAACACTTCGGCCCCGGTTCCTGATGCCCGCAATTCCATTCCCTTCAGATCTTTGAGGGATTTAACAGGTGTTTTTGTCATGAGGTCTGCAGGCGGGCAGGTAAAGAGCGCTAAAAGTTTTACCTTTTCGAACTCTTTCGGATTGTATTTCTCTATAAGGTCATAGAGCGCCATGCTCGCGGCCCTCGCGCTATTGAATCCTATCGGAAGGTCGATGGCCTCTGATACAGGGAAGCGGCCGGGCTGATAGCTCATGGCAAAGTTGCCGATATCCGCAGTTCCTGCGATCACGCCGTCAAAGATATTTTTTGCAGGCAGGAGAGTGCCGCCGGGGAATGTCTGGACCTTGACCTTGCCGGCAGTTCTTTTTTCAACCTCTTTTGCCCACCTCTCCATCTGGACGCACGGGAAAGTAGGGGCAGGCGGAAAGTTTGCATATTTCAATACGATTGTGGCCTGGGCCCCTGCATTCTGCGGCGCGATGGCATACAGGGTCAATAAGAATGCTGCAAAAATTAATAATGCTGTGATCTTTTTACTCATAAGTACACCCCCTGATAAATTTTTATTACTTCATTCCCAATAGCGGGCGCTGCCCCTTTTTGTAAAGATGCTCACGAAGATGATAAATGATATTTTAAAATTGTATACAATTTGATCCTGTAACACTTTTTACTGTATGGATGTGCTTTTGTCAAGTAGTTTTTGAAGACATGGCCTCCGCGGCCCTGTATGCTTCTATCAGGCTTGCCGGATCAGCGACCCCCTTCCCGGCGATGTCGAATCCCGTGCCGTGGCCCGGGGACGTCCGTATGAACGGAAGCCCGAGCGTAATATTGACGGTCTTTGAAAAATCAATTGTCTTCACAGGGATCAGGCCCTGGTCGTGGTACATGGCGATGTAGGCATCGCAGTCCCTTTTGTGGAAAAGGGTATCTGCAGGGAAGGGCCCTTCTGCGTGAATGCCTGCTGCCCTTGCAAGGCCGATCGCCTCGTCGATCACCCCTTCCTCCTTCCCTATAACCCCCTGTTCGCCGGCATGGGGATTGAGCCCGCAGACCTTGATGTATGGTTTTTGGATCCCGAAATATCTTTGCAGAGAGCCGTACGTGATCATTATGGTTCTAAAGATGCTGCCTGCAGTGATCGACGCGGCAACATCTTTCAGGGGGATATGGATGGTAGCGAGAGACACCTTCATTGCCCTGTTCGCCATCATCATCACATACTCTGTAACCCCTCCGTAATGGGCAAGGAGTTCTGTGTGGCCGGTAAACTTTATCCCGGCCGAGTGGACCGCTTTCTTGTTGATAGGGCAGGTTACGATCGCCGAGGCTTCCCCGGCAAAGATAAGCTTCAGCCCTTCTATGATATACCTGAAAGACGCCTCGCCAAATGCCGGCCCTGTCGTGCCGAAGCCTGCAGCCTTGATGATTCCGAGGTCGATGAATTCAGCGTCGCCGGGCGATCCGTCTCCGAATGGCTTAAAACCGCATCCGCCCCGGCCAAAGAGGGCATCCTGTGCCTGGCGCATCACATCGAGGTCGCCGACAATAACGGGTATGCTCTGCCTGCAGATGCGGGGCAATGCCTTGATGATGATCTCCCCGCCTATGCCTGCGGGGTCGCCCATGGTCACAACGATCCGTTTCATAGCGCTTACCGGGGCTTGCGTCGCCCCCTCCAGCAGCAAAGCTGCCGGAGCCTTCCCCTCTCGCCGAACGCCCAACGCCGAACGGCTTTCATCCCCTTGCGCCTCACGCTTTACGACTTACGGGTGTATTCAGATCTTGACCTCGATGTATGACGACTTCCTCAGCTTGCCAATGTACTCTTTGTATCTCTTTTCCGATTCGTCGAAGATGACCTTTCCCCGGATTGCGTCTTTTGCGGCATCAAAGGGCAGCGTGTCTGATTTTTTTACATCTACAAGCTTGAGGATATTAAAGCCATAGGGCGTTTGGATCACCTGCGTGTATGACCCCGGCTTGACCTGCGAGAGCGACTGCTTCAATTGGGGCATGAGGTCTTCTTTTTTGACATATCCGATATCGGCGCCGGTTTTTGCCGATGGGTCATCGGACCATTCTGCTGCAACGTCCTCGAAAGGCTTTCCTTCGCTCAGGAGCTTATATGCGGCCATTGCCCTCTGCGCGCCGTCTTGCCTCTGCCCCGACACAAATATCTGCTTCAGCCTGTATTCTTCCTCCCTGTATTCATTGAGGTGCTTATCGTAATATTCTTTTAGATCATCGTCTGTGATCTTGACCTCCGGCGAGATAACCCGCGCAAGGACCCTGCTGCGAAGAATGTTTATTTTAATCCCGTCCCGGAAGTCCTTGTAGGTAATATTTTCTTTTTTTAATTGTTCTTTCAGCTCTGTTTCCGTAATGAGGTTCTGCTTCTTGATGTTCTCAATGATGCCCTCGATCTCCCTGTCGGAGACATCGATCTTTAATTTTTTAGCCTGCTGCTTTATGAGCATATCGTTGATGAAGATGTCGATCTTTTCCTTAAGCTCCAGGTTCCTTAGATATTCGTTGACCGATGTATATTTGCCCTGTTTTTCAACGTGAACGTAGCGTTCGACATCTTTCAATGTGATAATGTCGTCGTTGACAATGGCGATTATCCTGTCCACTACTTCGCCCTGGATGCCCGCCGGCAGCATGAGCGACAGGATTACAAGGAATATTCCGTACAGCTTGCTCATTTTTTTGCGGGCGGCGGTTCCTGCTTCTCCGGCGTTGATGGTTTTTCAGCTTTTTCCTGTTTTCCAGGCACCGCGGGTTTTTCCTCTTTCAGGAGTTCTTCGTTAATGGTGATCTTGGCAGCCTTTTTAAGGTCTTCTATATATTTTTCAAGAAGCTCCTTTTGCTTGTCCTGAATCAGCTGCTGCCTGATAAAATCCTTTACCTCGTCGAAGGATACATACGCAGGGGGCTTTGCCCCTTCAAGCCTGATGATATGGTATCCGAACTGGCTCTTGACCGGCCCGGCCACCTGCCCTACTTTTGTCAATTTGAAGGCCGCCGCTTCGTATTCGGGCAACAGTGTCCCCTTGGGGTGGAAGCCGATCTCTCCCCCGCTGGCTTTGGCGTTCGGATCAATAGAGTATTTCTTTGAAAGCTCAATAAAGTCTTCGCCTTTTTGGAGCTTTTCCATGATCTGCTTCGCTTCTTCTTCGGTCTTCAAAAGGATGTGGCGCGTATTGATCTCTTTTTCTTTTTTGAATTTTTCCTTATTTGTGTCGTAGTACTTTTTCATATCATTGTCGGTGAGCTGCGAGTCGGCCGCGATCTTTTTCTTCAGAAGGGACTCGATGAGGAGCTGTTCCTTTATGTCGGCGAGCCGGTTCTGAAATTCTGCTTCACCTTCGATCTTGCCCTTGGCAGCTTCCCTGAGAAGCAGCTTCTTCATTATGAGCCTGTCGAGGTATGTTTTTTTACCGCTCTGTGTCGCCACAAGCATCTTCATGTTCATCGGTATCTTGTCGAGCTCCTTGTTGAATTCCTCCAGCGTGATCGTGTCGCTGTCTATGTTTACCAAAACCTTGCCGTTGTCTTTTTTTGCGCATGAGAAGACGAACAGGAAGGCAATCAAACAAATTAAGACCTTTTTCATGTATTCACCTCATTATTTGTTCTTTCTGTTTCTCTTATATCATAGTGAAATGATTTCCATCAATACATTTCTCGTGTATTTTACCAGTTCTTCCGCAATTTTATCGCCCGGGAGGATGATCTTTCCGTCAGGCAGGAGCTTTATCCTGTTGCCGCCCCGGGAAACCATGCTGAGCATCTTTTTCATGTCTACGGGCGTGCGGTCTGTTACGTGGACGACAAGCCGCCTGGAAGAATGTTCGACCTTCCTTATTTTTGCCCGGGTCAGAAAACATTTCAGCGAGATGATGTCCAGGAGGTGAAGGAGCGGTTGCGGGATCGCTCCGTAACGGTCTGTGAGCTCCGCCTTTATGGAGGCCAGCTCCTCATCGTCCCTGATCTTTGAGAGGCGCTTATACATAAGAAGCTTTTGCGCGGAGTCGTCAATGTATGCATCCGGTATATAGGCGTCCACGGGTATATTGACCTCCGCGGCGACCTCTTCTTCCTTTTCTTCCGGTTTTTCTTTGAGCCCCTTTACTGCGTCGGCAAGCATTTCGCAGTACAGCTCGAACCCGATAAGGTTGATGTTGCCCGACTGCTCCTTGCCGAGGAGGTTGCCGGCGCCCCTTATCTCAAGGTCATAGCTGGCGATGTGAAACCCGGACCCGAGATCGGTCATCTCCTCTATGATCTTCAGCCGGAGGGCGGCATCCCGTGTAAGGACTTCATCCTTCGGGACGAGAAGGTAGGCGAAGGCCTGCTTTGTGCTCCTGCCGACGCGCCCACGCAGCTGGTAAAGGTCGGCGAGGCCCATCCTGTGGGCGTTGTTGATGAATATGGTGTTCACGTTCGAGATGTCAAGGCCTGATTCGATGATATTTGTAGAGAGCAGAATGTCATATTTGGCGCCGATGAAGTCCACCATGATCTTTTCAAGCTTTTTCTCATCCATCTTGCCATGTGCGACGGCTATCGCGACATCCGGCAGAAGCCTCTTCAGGTGTTCGTACACGACGCCGATGTTATGAATGTAGTTGTGAACGAAAAATATCTGGCCGCCCCTCTGCAATTCGTCGGATATCGCCTTTTTTATCAGTCCGTCGTTGAATTTGATCACAAATGTTTTAACGGCGAGCCTGTCAAGAGGAGGCGTGTTGATGATGCTCAAATCCTTGATGCCCGTTGACGCCATGTAGAGGGTCCTCGGTATGGGCGTTGCGCTCAGTGTAAGGACGTCTATGTTCTTTCGCATGGCCTTCAGCTTCTCTTTATGCTTAACCCCGAAGCGCTGTTCCTCGTCGATGATGAGCAGTCCGAGGTCCCTGAACTGGACATCTTTCTGAAGCAATCTGTGGGTGCCGATGACAATATCGACTGCGCCGCGCCTGATCCTTTCCGAGATCTCTTTCTGCTCTTCCTTTGATTTGAACCTGCTCATCATGTCTACGTTTACGGGATAGTCGCCGATGCGCTCGGTGAATGTCTTGAAATGCTGCTGCGCGAGGATGGTGGTGGGCACAAGGACGGCCACCTGCTTGTTGTCCAGCGCTGCCTTGAAGGAAGCCCTGAGGGCGACCTCGGTTTTCCCAAAGCCTACGTCGCCGCATACGAGCCTGTCCATGGGCTTTGAGCTTTGCAGGTCATTCATGACATCTTCTATCGCCTGCATCTGGCCTTCCGTTTCTTCGTATTCGAACCGCGACTCCATCTCTCTGAAGAGCTCATCTTCCGGCGGATAGCCATGGCCTTCTGCAAGCTCCCTCTCCGCGTACAGCGCTATGAGCTCCCCTGCAATATCTTCGACCTGTTTTCTTACCCGTTTTTTTGTATTTTTCCATAACTGGGAGCCAAGCCTGTCGATCTTGGGCTTATGCTTTTCGCTGCCTATGAATTTCTGAACGAGGTGGAGGTCGCTGACCGGCACATAGAGCTTATCGCCCTCCTGGTATTCTATGAGAAGGAAATCCTTGGTGTGCCCGTCAACCTTTAATGCCGTGATCCCTTTATACACGCCTATCCCATGCTCTATATGGACTACCCATTCCCCGATCTTCAGGTCTTTAAAAGAATTGAGGAACTCGTCAAGGCCGTCCCATTGTTTTTTGACAACCCTTTTTTTAGGGCCCATGACGTCTTCTTCGGTCAGGACGATAACATCATCTGTCCTGAACCCTCTCCTCAGCGGGCCCGTAACGATGCCCCACTCCCTCTCCTTTTTGGAAATGGACATCCCGGCAAGGATCGGCAGCGCTATATCGTAGCTTCTAAAGATCTCCTGGAGCCTCTCAGCCTGTCGCTGCGTATTGACAAAAAGATAGATATGGCTGAAGCCGCTCCATTCGTTTCGTAGCCTTTCCGTGAGTATCTTGAAGATCTCGGTCTTCCTGTTCTGAAAAATGATCTTCAGGTCTTCGTTGGAAGCGGCCTTTATAACGACGCCCTTCTCCTCCCCTTCGACGCCGGAGATATCGATATTTAGCATGGAGCAGCACTTTTGCAGAAGCTCTTCTGGAAAGGCAGGGTCGCTGCCGTCGTCAAGCTCGCGAATCACCGAGCGGGGCCCTTTATGGACGAGGACCATGCCGTCCTCGAAATAGTCATGAAGCATCGAGGCGCCGTCGTCGCTGTGTTTTACAGGCGTCAATGCGCACCCTTCGATCTCTTTCAGGGATCTCTGTGTGGCAGGGTCGAAGAAACGGATAGAATATACCTGGTCGCCGAGGAACTCGATCCGGAGGGGCATCTGTGACGAAGGGGGGTATATGTCGATAATACTTCCCCTCTTCGCGTACTCTCCGTTTTCCCGGACAAGCGCGGAGAGTTCATAGCCGTTGTCCTCAAGATAGCCTATAAGGTCTTCCCGGAGGACAGTGTCCCCAAACCTGATCTTTTTGACGCCGCCGGTTATTGCCTGGCGGCTGGCGAGAGGATGTCCGAGGGCCCCGTAGGGGAACAGCCCGATGAACCGGTCGTCCGAGAGCAGATGATAAAGAAAGGCCGTTCTTTTTATTTCATCCTCCCGCTCGAAAACCCTGTCTGAGTAAGCGGGGAATATATGGACGTCTCTCTTCGAAAAGAACTCTATCTCTTCCCGGAGAAGGAGCGCCTCATCTTCAGCTTCGTAGAATATGAGCGTTTTTCTGTTGATGGCGGAGAGGAGAAAGGAGAGGTACGACCCTATCTTGCCGGTAATGTAAAGAAAGCCATTATTGTCAGGATCAAACATCGCTATTGAAGGCTGAGGCGCGATACAAAAATGTGCATGGGGCTGGAAATGGTCTTAGGGATCGGGAAGTATGGCCGTATTTTTTTCGTATTCCGACATGACGACCCTGGGAAAACCTTTGTATGTTTTGGCAGGCCTGTTTTTGGCCCCGTTCCGCTTTGCCCTTGTCGGCCCCACGTTGTATGCGTAAAGCGCAGAGTGGGGGTTCTCGAAATCATCTATCAGCCTGGAGAAAAAATAGACGCCTATCTTGATGTTGTTGCGAGGCTCGTCGAGGGTTTTATATCCCGACCATTGTATCCCTGCCTGATGGGCGATATGCTTTGCCAGCGAAGGCTTGATCTGGAGCAGCCCCCTGGCGCCCATTGAAGAGACGGCGTCGTGCCTGAAATTGCTTTCCACTTTCATCATGGCAAGGATAAGCCTGTAGTCGACTTCATGCAGGATTGACTGTTCGTAGACTATTGATGCGATGGTCCGCAGCTGCCCCCTGTCCAATTTCATGTTTTCGGTCTTTAAATACTGACTTATCTTGTGGATGAAGATCTCTTTCCTGAGGGTGCCGCCGCTGCTGAGAAGGGAATAGGCAGAGGTGAAGCAGAGGATCACCATTATAGAGATGAACAGAAGCGTTATTCTTTGTCTGAGCGGCATTACATATGTATTACATCATTCCAAACAAAAAGTCAACCTGTGAGCCGCCCACGGCGCAGGGCAAAACACCCGTAAGCCGCCAGGAGTAAGGCGTGAGAGGGAGGGCGCGCTTTGTCGAAAAGCGGGCGATGGAACGTTGCCTATGTGATAAGGCTATAACCTTTGATAATGAAGAATATCCCGAAGAGGATCAGGAATATGCTGCAGAAGAAGAGGATAGATTTTACGACCTTTATGCTCATGTATCTGCCGCCGAACTGTATCCCGTAGGAGACGAAGCTGTACCAGGCGAGGTCTGACAGTATATGCCCTGCAAAGAAGGCGATAACGCCCTGCACGCCGAGCCCCTTTGCGAACATTACATACCCCATGCCGATCGTTATCCACCAGATGAACCAGTAGGGGTTTGAAAGGCTGACGAGGATGCCTGCTGCGACGGGGTGCATGCCGCGCCCTTCAGGCCTTGCTGTGCCGTTGAGGCTGTAATGTTTGAGATCTTTAATGGTCATAGACCCCATGTAGATAAGGATGATGCCGCCAAAAAAGGCTATAAAGGAAAAAACGATGCTGCTGTTCAGCAGGTTGCCGAGGCCGAAGACGATGACGCAGAGGAGCGCGAATTCGAGGATGCCGTGGCCGAGCACTACCAGTGGGCCCGTAATGCCGCCCTTTCGCGCTGATTCGCTGATCGTTACGGTGAGCAGCGGCCCAGGAGCCATGGCGCCCGTGAGGCCAAGCACGAAACCGACAGAAAAAAGACTGAGCAGGTTCATAAGAAGCAGTGAATAGTCTATAACATAAAGGCGCGATAGTCGATAGCCGTCAGCAGTCAGCACACAGCCGTCAGCGTCGATCATCGATTATCGAGCAACGAGCGACGAGTAGCGAGAATGCCTTAAGCTAATGGCTGATAGCTGATTGCTAAAAGCTGAATACGATATACGGCTATAATAAATCTGTTCACAACAGGGATCATTTTTGTTAATATGAACGCATGGAATATGTCGTTGATCTTAATTGCGATATGGGAGAGTCCTTCGGGGATTATACGCTCGGGAAGGATAACGAGGTTATAAAATACATAACGTCGTCAAATATCGCATGCGGCTTCCACGCCTCGGACCCGAATGTGATGGAGAGGACGGTCAGGCTGTGCAGGGAGCACCATGTGATGGCCGGCGCCCACCCGGGTTACCCCGACCTGATGGGCTTTGGAAGGAGGTTCATGGATGCAGCCGAAGAAGACCTGGTGAACTATGTCATATACCAGTCCGGGGCGCTCGGCGGTTTTCTGGCCCTTCACGGCATGTCCCTTCAGCATATAAAGATGCACGGGGCCCTCTACAATTCTTTGGTCAACAACGACAAGGCATACCTCAGGATCGTTGAGGCAGCGGCGAAGGCCTTTGGCAATGTGATATTTTTAACCCTCGGCACGATAAAGGCGGCGGAGCTTAAAAAGTCGTGCAGGCAGAAAGGGATCAGGGTCGCCCTCGAGGGATTCCCTGACAGGATGTATACCGATGAAGGCGAGCTTCTTCCCAGGAAATACAAGGAAGCTGTCCTGAAAGACCCTGAGCTTATAGCCAGGAGAGCGGTAAGGATGGTGAAAGAAAAGGGGGTTGAAAGCATCAACGGTCGCTGGATCGCGATGGAGCTCGACACCATGTGCATCCACGGAGATAACATGGAAAGCATAGAAGCGGCGCAGAAGATCCGCGAATATTCGATCGCCGAAGGCATAACCGTCAAACCACTCTGCGAGTTTGTGTAAATAATGAACTGGGCGCGATATGGAGAGGAAGGCATCCGGATCGTCTTTGGCAATGCCGTCAGCGCCGATGTCCACGAGAAGGTAAGGCGGTATTATTTTTTCCTCAAGTCTCTTCGTCTGCAGGAGATCATTGACATCATCCCATCCTTTACAACCTGCATCATTTACTTCAACGATCAGCTGACAGATTTCGACACCCTTACTGCACATTTGCAGGAGAGGGAGCGAGAACTGCCGGAAACAGACGTCCCTGCCCCTGCAGCCCATACCATTCCGGTGATGTACGGCGGCCAGTACGGGCCTGATATGGAGTTTGTTTGCTCTTATGCCGGCCTTGCGCCGGATGAGATCATCGAGATACATGCCGGCACTGTCTATACGGTGTTCGCTGTCGGTTTTATGCCCGGCTTTCCTTACATGGGAGCGCTGGATAAGCGGCTCTTTGTGCCGCGGCTGGAGACCCCTCGCCTGAAGGTAAACGAAGGGTCTGTGGGGATCGCCCAGTTCCAGACAGGGATATACTCCTTTGAATCTCCCGGAGGATGGCGGATAATAGGCAAAACAGACAGGAGGCTTTTCGATCACAGGCAGGAGCCGTACAGCCTTATGAAGATCGGCGACCAGGTGAGGTTCGTCCCGGTATGATAGAGGTTGTCAACCCGGCATGGCTTTCAATGGTGGTGGACAGCGGGCGGTACGGCTATGCGGATATCGGCGTGCCCCCGTCGCCGGCGCTCGACAGGTACTCATATACGGCGCTGTGCCGCCTTCTGGGATATGCCGCCGGCATGCCCGCCCTTGAGGTGATGGGCCACGATTTTTCTTTGAAGGCCAGCATAGATGTATCGTGCGCGATCACCGGGGCATGGGTTACGGCATTTGTTGAAGGCGTGCCTGTAGCTCCATGGAGGGTTTTCAGGGTGAAGGCCGGCAGCACCATCAGGGTAAAAGAGGTGACCGAGGGGCTTCGCTATTATATTGGCTTTTCCGGTATTATCGATGCGGCTAAGGTGGCAGGGAGCTATACTACAAACCTTGAGTGCCGTTTCGGCGGTTACTTTGGAAGGCCCTTCCTGAAGGGTGACAGGATAGCGCTGAAGGATATTCGCGATGCAGGCGAACGGGCTATTGCCGGATCGCTGATCCCGTCGATGAAGGCGCCCCACATTCTGAGGATAATTGACGGTGAGGAAGAGAGATATTTTTCCGCAGAGGCGTTGAAGAGTTTGTTTGAAAAAGACGGGGACCCGTGGTATAAAGTAACGACAAAAACGAACAGAACAGGGATACGCCTGGAAGGCAAGCCTCTCGAATTCAAAAAGGGGACGGAGCAAAGCATTATCTCCGAAGGGATCTTGCCGGGCGTTGTCCAGGTCCCTGGCGGCGGACAGCCGATCATTGTGCTCTACGAAAGAACGATAGGCGGTTACGCGAGGATCGGCCATGTGATAAGGGCCGACCGCGACCTGCTTGCCCATCTCAAGCCTCTGGATATGGTAAGGTTCCAAAGGGTCACGCGGGGGGAGGCCGAAGGGCTGTGGAACGAGAAAGCAGAACAATATTATAACATGTTGCCATGATAAAGAAGATCATATTTTGTATTCATCATAGATCTTGAAAGAAAATAAACCAGGAGGGGTAACGATGAAGATCAGGAATGCAGCAATTCTGTCGTTGGTGTTGTTCCTTTCATTGCTCATTGCTTCACCGGCGGCTTTTTCCGCAGAGAAGGAGATCAAGATAGGCGTGCTCTACCCGCTTTCCGGCGCTCTCGCAACGATAGGGAGGGACCTCCAGAGGGCTGCCGAGCTGACCGCCGACATCATCAACGACAAGGCGCCCGGAGTGGATATCCCCATGGCTCAATGGGGCGGGATACCGAGCCTGGGCGGTGCGAAGATCAAATTGATCTTTAAGGACCACAGGGGAGAACCGGACCGCGGGGCCGATCTTGCCAAGAGCCTTATACTCGACGACAAGGTCGTTGGGCTCATGGGCGCATACAACAGCGCGGTGACAAAGACCGTAAGCGCCGTGGCCGAGCGATACGGAATTCCCATGATCAACGACTCCTCCACGTCTCCCGATCTGACGGAGAGGGGCTTCAAGTGGTTCTGGAGGACAACTCCTCATGACAACTATTTCAACAGGGACCTCTTCGAGCTGCTGAAAGGCCTTACAGAAGGCAAGGTAAAGGGCGTCAAGGCCGTCCCGAAGAAGGACCTTCAGAATCTCGCCTATGCCTGCGAGAATACCGAATGGGGTTCAAGCGTTGCAAAGTCGATCGAAGGTTACGCGAAAGAATACGGCTTTACGATCACCAAGGGGCTTCTTTACAACGCAAATGCGCCTGACCTAACGTCCGAGGCGAAGGCGCTTGTCGCCGCCAAGCCGGCAGCAATGCTCTTTGCCGCATACCTTTCCGATTCGCTCCTTATGATCAGGACATTAAAAGGGATGAAGGCGCAGACGAAGTTTTTCTGGGGACAGGATGCCGGCTTCGAGATGGCTGATTTCGCAAAGACCCTCGGCGCAGATATAAACGGTGTCCTGACGAGGACGGTCTTTATCGACAAGATCACAAGGGTAAAAAAGGTCGCCGGCCAGGTCAACGCGCTCTATAAAAAGAAATACGGCGATGACCTGACAGGCGCCACTGCAAGATCTGTTGTTGGCGTCCAGGCGTGGGCATATGTGCTGAACAAAGCAGCGAGCACAGACCCGAAGGCGATCCAGAAGGCCTGCAACGAGATCAACATCCCCGCAAATGATCTTGTCATGCCGTGGGCAGGTGTTAAGTTCGATGCCAAAGGGCAGAACGTTCTCGGCAGGGGCCTTATCGGCCAGTATCAGAAAACGGCGGACGGCAAGGTCAGCCTCGAGATCGTCTATCCTTTTGATCTTGCAACGGCCAATTTCATCTATCCTTTCCCGGGATGGAAATAGTTTTTTAAAGCATTTGCATTCAGCATTCAGCGGTCAGCCTTCAGCATAATAAATTTGCTGAGAGCTGATCGCTGAGAGCTGACAGCTGATTTTATCGAGGAAGACTGTACATGCTTATAGCTGACGCACTGCTCCAGGGTATCCTTATGGGGCTTCTTTTTGCCCTTGTCTCCCTTGGCCTTACGGTGATATTCGGGGTCATGGACATCGTGAACTTTGCCCACGGAGAGTTCCTTATGCTCGGGATGTACTCCGTTTATTGGGCGAACCTCTTTTTCCATATCGATCCCCTCATCGCCCTCCCGTTGTCGGCCGTTGTCGGAGTGCTCCTGGGGCTTGCATCATATTACTGCTTCATCAAGTACCTCCTCAGGGGGCCGGCGATCGCCCAGCTTTTCGGCACCTTCGGGCTCATGCTCTTCCTGCAGTATTTTGCCATGTTCCTCTTCAGCGCCGATTACCGGATGATCGATAAGGGGCTTCTCGTCGGGAAGAGCCTCTCTGTAGGGCCTTTCATCTTCGACTGGACAAAGCTCGCCGCAGGGATCTTAAGCCTCATAGCCTTTGCCGTTGTCTACTATTTCCTCCATAAGACAAAGACAGGAAAGGCGCTCCAGGCGACATCTCTCAACAAAGAAGCGGCGTCCTATATGGGCATCAGGACGGACCGCATGAATGCCATCGCATGGGCGATAGGAGGAGGCACCGTGGGGATGGCAGGCGGGCTGCTTGTAAACTTCTACTACGCCTACCCGATGGTGGGGATACTCTTCGTAATGATCGCCTTTGCCTGCGTTGCCCTCGGCGGCTTCGGGAGCATCAAGGGGGTCTTCTTCGCGGGGCTGCTCGTCGGCATCCTGGAGATGATCTTTCCTGTGTTCGGACATCTCATCGGCTCTGACTTTCTCGGGCCCCACTTCAAGTTCACCGTTGTGTACCTCGCATACTTTATCATCGTGGTCGTCAGGCCCCAGGGATTGTTCGGATGGAAAAACTGAAAGACGCCCTTGACTTCAGCGATTTCTCAAAGGCAGAGCGGATCGGCCTTGTCATCTTTTCCGTTTTTCTCTTTGCCTTTCCCTGGATAGGCGCCGGCTCTTTCACGACGACCGTCATGATCCAGTTCCTTCTCTTCTCCCTCTTCGGGATGGGGTGGAACACGATAGGCGGATACGGCGGGCAGGTCGAGCTCGGCAAGGCGCAATACGTAGGGATCGGCTCCTATACTGTAGCGCTCATGATGGTCTGGTGGAAGGTGCCTTTCTGGGTCTCCATGCCGATCGGCATCCTCATCGCCGTCGGGTATTCATTCATCATCGGCTATCCTCTCTTCCGGCTCAAGGGGCACTATTTCGCCATTGCAACCATCTGCACGTCCCTTGTGCTCAAGGATATCTTCGACAACTGGAACCTTGTGGGCGCAGCGAAAGGCATCGAACTGCCCATCCATGACCACCCGGATTTTCTGTACATGCAGTTCAAATCGGACACCTATTATTACTATTTTATCATGGCGCTTTTCTATATAGCCCTCTTCTACATGAACTGGTTCAGGAAATCGAAGCTCGGATACCAGCTCAGGATGATCAAGGACGATGAAGATGCTGCGGAAAGCCTGGGGATCGATATCCGCTGGTGCAAGATCAAGGCATACTCCATCGCATCGGCCTTTGTCGCGGTCGGCGGCGGCTTTATGGCCGTGTACAACCTTTACATAGATCCTGCCTCTACCATGGAGCTGTCCCTTTCGATCAAGATAGCCCTTATGGCGATGCTGGGCGGCGCCGCCTCTCTCTGGGGGCCGATCATCGGTGCGGCATTTCTTGTGCCCCTCGACCGGTTCCTGGGAAGCTGGCTCGGCGGGCAGAAAGGGCTGACCGGGATCGATTTTATGATCTATGCGGCACTTATCATGATCGTTTCGGCATACCAGCCCCGCGGCATATGGGGGATCATTGAGCAGTTCAGGAAAAGGGGGCATTAGCAGTGTCTTTTCTGACGGTTGAAAATATTGTGAAGGATTTTGGCGGGCTCGTTGCGAACAATAACGTATCCTTCACAATTGAGGAAGGGGAGATAGTCGGCCTTATCGGCCCGAACGGCGCCGGCAAGACGACGCTTTTCAACTGCATTGTCGGCTACCACAGGCCGGATTCAGGGAAGGTCACCTTCAGGGGGAAGGACGTAACCGGCTTCAGGCCTTTCGAGACCAACCGTGCAGGGATCGGCAGGACATTCCAGATCATGAAGGTAACAACAGGGATGACGGTCCTTGAAAATGTTATGGTGGGCTCCTTCTGCAGGACCAACAACAGGAATACGGCGAGGGGCGAGGCGCTTCACGTCCTCGGGGACCTTGCCCTTGATGCGGTGAAAGATTATTACATCAACGAGCTCCCTATCGCTATCCAGAGGAAGGTGGGGCTTGCCAGGGCGCTCGCCACGAAGCCCGCGCTCCTCATGCTCGATGAGGTTGCTTCAGGGCTAAACCCGACGGAGATAGAAGAGGTGGTGGAGCTCTTGAGAAGGTTGAACAGCGCGAAAAAGATTACCCTCTTCCTCATAGAGCACATCATGGAGATGGTAATGAAGGTGTCCCAGCGGGTGATCGTCCTCGATTACGGGGAGAAGATCGCCGAAGGGCTGCCCGCTGATATCGTAAAGGACGAGAACGTGATCAAGGCATACCTGGGGGAGAAATATGCTCAAGGTCTCTGAGATAGAGGTCAGGTACAGCGGGATCCCGATCATCCACAGCGTATCGCTCGTTGTGAATGACGGCGAGCTCGTTACCGTCGTGGGCGCGAACGGCGCCGGGAAATCGACGCTGCTCAAGACCATCGCCGGCGCCCTCCACACGTCAAAAGGCACGATCCATTTCGGGAACGAGGAGATACAGGGCCTGTCTACCCCGGAGATCGTCCGGCGGGGCATCACGTACGTCCCTGAAGCGCGCCTTATATTTAACCCCCTGACCGTTGAGGAGAACCTGGAGATAGGCGCGTATATCGTCGATGATGCCGCGCAAAAGAAAAACAACCTCGATTATGTCTATAACCTTTTCCCGCGCCTTGCCGACAGAAGAAAACAGCCGGGCGGCACGTTGTCGGGCGGCGAGCAGCAGATGCTCGCGATCGGGAGAGGGCTCATGTCAAATCCGAAGCTCCTCATGCTCGATGAGCCTTCGCTGGGGCTTATGCCCAAGCTCGTTGATGAGATGCTTGGCGCGGTGGCCAAGTTGCGGGGCGCAGGGAAGACCATACTCCTTGTAGAGCAGAATGTCAGGGAATCCCTTGAGCTGGCAGACCGCGGCTATGTGCTCCAGACAGGCCGCACGATACTGGAAGGAACCGGCGAAGAGCTTCTCAATACCGAATCGATCAGGAAGGCGTTTCTAGGATTATGATGAGAAGCGGCTCACAGTTCATAGCTCATGGCTCATAGCAAATTCGATGATTGACATTCCATGCCGACGACTCCTTTAGCCGTCAGCTTTCAGCTATCAGCCATCAGCACAAAGCCTTTTTGATTTAGCTGATAGCTGTGTGCTGATAGCTGATTGCCCCCAGAGAGGTTGGGCTGCATAAAACAGGTATCAGTAAGGTGAAGGTATGAAAAGAACGACGATGAAACACGATGATCCAAAAAAGGTCAGGGCTATGATCCGGAAGGGCGGTTGGAAAAAGCCCACTGCGGGGCTGGCGCCCGGCTATGCGCAGGCGAACCTCGTCGTGCTTCCGCAGAGGTATGCCTTTGACTTTTTGCTTTTTTGCCAGAGGAATCCAAAGCCGTGTCCGCTCCTTGAGGTGCTGGAGCCGGGCCGGGCTGCAACCACCTTTTTGTCTTCGGGGGCCGATATCCGCACCGATCTTCCCCTGTATAATATTTACAGAAAGGGGAAGCTCGAGGAGACTGTTCCCGGGATAAAGGGGCTCTGGCAGGAAGACTTCATTACATTCCTTATTGGCTGCAGCTATTCTTTTGAGGAAGCGCTCATCCGTGCAGGAATTCCAGTCCGCCACATCGAGGAAGGGAAGAACGTTCCCATGTATATAACCGGCATCCCCTGCAATGCCGCAGGCATCTTCGGGGGGACGCTTGTCGTCACTATGCGCCCGATGCCACCCGAAAGGGTTGTGCCTGCCGTCCGGATCACCTCACGATATACCTCGGTCCACGGCGGTCCGGTGCACATCGGGAACCCGGCAACGATCGGGATCAAGAACATCGGGCGGCCGGATTTCGGGGAGGCCGTGACCATAAAAAAGGGCGAGGTCCCCTTGTTCTGGGCCTGTGGCGTGACGCCCCAGGTAGCGGTCATGAAAGCAAAACCGGACATCTGCATTACCCATGCCCCCGGGCATATGTTTATTTCCGACGTCCTCAACGAAGAGCTGGCAAATCAGTAAGCCATAGAAACCGTATATCGTAGTTCGTATATCGTATATCGAGAGAAAAGCAACTCATGGTTCATAGCTGATAGCTCAACCCGAACGGGAAAAAACTGGAAGGGCTTTTGTTTGGTGATTGAATATTGGGTATTGGTGATTAATTGGAGCTTGGTTATTGGTGTTTGGTTATTTTCTTTTTTTATTAAGTTTCTCCGGGCATGCTCGATAATAGTGTTGAGTATGTGTTGAGCAGCCATTTATACAGATACGGAGGCCTTATATGAAAGTCCTTGTAGTTGACGATTTTGCAACAATGAGAAAGATCATCAAGAACGTGCTGAAACAGATCAATGTGGACAGCATCCTGGAAGCGGAGAACGGCAAACACGCCCTTACCGTCTTAAAAGGCGACGCCGTTGATCTTATCATCAGCGACTGGATCATGCCGGAGATGACCGGGATAGAGTTCCTTAAGGCATGCAAGGCGGACGACGCAATAAAGAAGATACCATTTATAATGGTCACCGCCGAAGCGCAGAAGGACAACATCATGGAGGCGATCAAATCAGGCGTTGACAATTATATCGTCAAGCCCTTTACCCCTGAAAAGCTTAAAGATGCAATTGACAAGGCAAAAGCCCGCGCGGCTCAGTGATAACCCATGGAGGATACAATGACAATGGATGTCAAATACATAAACCCTTTTATAGCGGCCGCTAAGAATGTTTTTAAGACCATGCTTGGCATGGACCTGATGTTGGGCAAACCGTACCTGAAAGATGTGAGAGCGACCTCCGGCGACGTAACCGGCATCATGGGCCTTGTCGGGGACCAGAAGGGGACGCTCTGCATCAGCTTCCGGGACAAGGGAGCTCTTTTTGTCTTCAAGACGCTGGTAGGCGACGAGTGCGACTCCGTTACGCCCGATGTGGTAGACGCTGTCGGAGAGCTGACGAACATCATATCGGGTTCGGCGAGGGGCGAGTTCGAGAAGGCAGGCATCAATCTGAAAGCGGCGATACCTATGGTCGTTGTGGGAAAAAACGTGGAAATGAACTTTATCACAAGGATCCCCATCATTTCGTTGCCCTTCAACTTCTCCGTGAACAACGGCGAGAACGAGGTGATGTTCCTCGATTTTTCCTTTGAATGAGAACCGCTCGTTCCTCGATGCTTGATACTCGATGCTTGTCAAACCAGTATCAAGCAGCCAGTGACGAGCATCCAGTATCCAGAATCCAGCATCAAGAATCCAGTAGCTGTTTTTTCAAACGTTGAACAGATTTTTTGTCCCCTCACGACTTACCCCTCACGACTTACCCCTCACGACTGACGCCTCACGCCTGACGGCTTACGGGTGTTCCGCCGTGAGCCATGGCCCGCATCGTGCTTGATATTGGTAATACAAACGGCGACATGCGTGAAACGATGTGCATTTGCACTCGAGGGAGAGGGTAGGGTGAGGGGGCATAATCATGCTGTTTCTATCCTTTTGATACCCCGCAGCTTGCCGTGGGGTAGTTCATTCCTGACCTCATGGATACATAATAGCTACAACGATCCGCACAATATTTATCGTTAATTTATCGTTAAGTTTTTTCAAGATGATTCGATAAGCATTGTATGAAATTGAATACAGCAGACATTGTATGAAGGAGCTCGGTTCCGTGAACGGCGGCAATAGTGTCCAATACCCCGAGATCATTCCTTTTGACAGGTGGTCGGGCAGCCTGAGGGAAATTATTTCCTCCCTCTCTTTGCTCACGAAAGAGACGGAAGACCAGTTCCTGTCCATAGGCTCGTGCCTCAATGATTTCTACAACCGGTCGGGAGAAACTTCCGGGCTGGCGTCGTCGCTTCTCGGCAGCATGACGGGAGAGGAGATCACGGAAACGACAAAAAGCCTGGAAGATATATTGGTGAGGATGAGTACATACCTGGGGCAGACCGATGCGGCGTTCAATGACAGCTTATCGTCGCTGAAAGGTGTGCAGGCAACGATCCACGCTATCGGCGAACCATTAGAAAGCTTTAAAAAGATCGTCAAGAAACTGAAGATACTGAGCATATCAACGAAGATCGAAAGCGCCCAGCTGAACACTGACAACGGAGGCTTTATCACCCTTGCCGATGATGTGGAGAAGCTTTCGCTGCTTATCCACGAGAAATGCAAGAACATAATCGATAGCTCCGCTGCGCTGAACAGCATTATAGGGCAGACGTCAGCGCGTATGCATTCTATGGATGCAAAGCAGCATGACCAGGTAGGAAATATTTTCCAGGGTATCCGCTCCAGCCTTTCAACGCTTACGGCAAAGCACGAACGCTCCGCGAAGGCGGCGGAAGAGATATCGGAGAGGCTCGCGGCGATCTCTCGCAATATCGGGCAGGTTGTCATGGGCATGCAGTTTCACGACATCACGCGCCAGCAGCTTGAGCATGTAGCGGCCGCGCTGGAGAGCCTTGCGAATCGCCTCGGTTCCGGGTGCGCCGGCCAGGATGGCCTGGCGCCGCAGGAGGATGAAGTAATAAGGAACATGATCATCGAGGCAGGAGACCTCTCGGAGCTGCAGTCTGTCCAGGTGAACGATGCGCGGGTTAAATTCATGAGCGCCGTAAACAACATCCGGGATAGCCTCGCCGGCATAGCGGTAAGCGTTGTCGAGATGGCCGAGCAGACGAAGGAGGCCGCGGGGTCTGCCGACCTCATGACCTCATCTTTTTTTACCAACGTAGAGTCCGGCATATCCCGGGTAATTTCGTCTTTGCAGGATAACGCGAGGGCAAGCCAGGAGCTGAGCGGCGCCGTTGACAGCCTCCTCGCGACCGTCAGTACAATGTCAAGGTTCGTCGATGACATTGAAGAGATAGGCGGAGAGATCGAGCTGATCGCCGTCAATGCCCGCATCAAGGCGGCGCATACAGGCGATGAGGGCGCCCCGCTGGGGGTCATTGCCGAGGCGATCCAGAGGCTTTCTATTGAGGCGAGCGCCCAGAAGACGGCAATATCGGACATGCTGAGGGGAATTATAGCAAAGACCGGCGAGCTGCATGGCGGCATAAGCGCCGACGTCAACGGACGGCTGCGCGAAGTGGACGAGATGGCTGAGGGACTGAAGGGGCTGCTGGTCACGCTGCGCCAAGTCCACGAAAGGATCATCGGGCTCCTTCGCTCAATCGACCAGACCTGCCAGGCGCTTGCCCTTGACATACAGGATAGCATATCGGGGATTACCGTGCACAGGCAGTTTGAGGAAACTATAGACGCGGTCATGGCTATCCTGAAGGGCATAACCGGCGAGTCGCGCCGGAGCGTTCCCGTCGATGACATTCATACAAGGAAGGATGCCCTTGCAAGCCTGAAGCGGCACTATACCATGCAGAGCGAGCACGACATCCATGAGTCCTACGAGGGCACCAAGGTCATTGACCTGCAAAAGGCGAGGGGCGCGAAGGCGGAAAATGAGAATTTTACAGAAGGAACATTCGGCACAGATATTGCAAATAGTGATTATGGTGATAACGTGGAACTGTTTTAGATAGACCAAATATGCACAGCAAGGGGGGGCATGGGATGAACAGAAAGGAGAAATGATGGATTACACGGTACAGGATGGAGCAGAAGCAACAAATATTACATTCCGTGGCGACCTTACCATCCAATCCGCCGGCTAGGTCCGGAGGGTCCTCCGCGAAGCGCTCGACTCATGCCAGACAATAAAAATAAGCCTCAAAGATTTAGAAAGCATTGACCTTTCCTGTATTCAGATCTTCTGCGCAGCGCATAAGACAGCCTTTAAGGCAGATAAGCGGCTGACCCTCGATGCGGCGCTGCCGGAAGCAGCAGCCCTCGCCATTGAACAAGCTGGCTTTGATTGCCTTAAGGACTGCGGTAATAATGAAAATGCCTGCCCGGTGATGAGGAGGACAGATGGCTAAGTGTATCATGACGGTCGATGATTCGGTAAGCGTGCGCCAGATGGTCAGCTTTACCCTGAAGAACGCCGGCTACGACGTGGTGGAGGCGAGCGATGGCCAGGATGCCTTGGGCAAGCTGAACGGTTCCGGGGTGAACATGATCATCACAGACCTTAACATGCCAAACCTTGACGGCATAGGGCTTATACGCGCGGTCCGGTCCAACGACGCTTATAAGTTCGTTCCCATCGTTATGCTGACCACCGAGTCGCAGGACTCAAAAAAACAGGAAGGAAAGAGCGCCGGCGCGACAGGCTGGATAGTAAAGCCTTTTAAGCCGGAACAACTCCTCGGAGTGATAAAGAAGGTGCTGGGATGAACCACATAGCTGATGCGCAAAGTGAGGTCTATAAGGAAGAGGCAAGGGAACTCCTCGTGGTTCTCGAGGACTCTCTGCTGCAGCTCGAAAGGTCTCCTGACGATAAGGAGCTTGTAGGCCAGATCTTCCGTGCGCTGCATACGATCAAAGGCTCAGGCTCGATGTTCGGATTTGACAGGATCGCCGCTTTTACCCACGAGGTGGAAACGACCTTTGACCTGGTCCGGAACTCGGAGATACCGGTTTCAAAAGCGCTTATCGATCATACCTTGCAGGCAAAAGATTACATAAAATTATTGCTTGAAGAGCCCACCACAGATGAAGCCCCTTGTGAACAGGATTTAAAAGCACTTATCGGTTCTTTTAATAAGCTTGTTTCTGGCCACAAGGAAACGATGACCCAAAACCCTCCCACCAATACTTCCACCACTATTACGAGTGCACAAGGGGCTTCGTCTTCAAATACGCCTGCCGGATTATTGACGTACCGCATCAGGTTCTGTCCGGCATCTGACATTTTTCTGACAGGGACCAACCCCCTTTTCCTCCTTGATGAGCTCCAGGCGCTGGGAGAATGCAAGGCCGTTGCGCAGACGAACGCCCTCTCGTCATTGGAAGAGATGAACCCGGAGCTGTGTTATGTCGCGTGGGATATCGTATTGACAACCGACAGAGGCATAGAGGCGATCAGGGACGTTTTCATATTTGTGGAAGATACCGCTGCTATCCATATAGAAAAGGTTGACAGCCCAGGAGATGGTGCAGCCGAAGAGGAATACAAAAAGGTCGGAGAGATCCTTGTTGAGCGCGGCGACGTCAATGCCGAGGAGCTGAAAGAGGCGCTCGGCGAGCAGAAGCGCATCGGCGACATACTTATCGATAAGGGAATAGTCACGAGGGATAAGATAGCCTCGGCGCTCGCCGAACAGGAGCAGGTCAAAGAGGTGCGAGAGAAGAAGGCCAAAGAGGAGGCAGCTTCAAGCATCCGTGTTGCCGCCGCGAAGCTTGACAAGCTCGTCGACCTCGTCGGCGAACTGGTAACCGTGCAGGCACACCTTTCCCAGAAGGCAAACTCCCAGGCCGACCCGGAGCTTGTCCTTATCTCGGAAGAGGTAGAGAGATTGACGGGAGAATTGAGGGACAATACGATGAGCATCCGCATGGTCCCCATCGGCTCGACATTCGGCAGGTTCAGCCGCCTTGTGCGCGACCTTTCAAAAGAGCTGGGCAAAGAGATCGAGATGACTACGGAAGGCGCCGAAACAGAGCTGGACAAAACGGTTATCGAACGGCTTAACGATCCTCTCGTCCACCTCATCAGGAACAGCATCGACCACGGCATCGAGCCGCCCGATGTGCGGGAGTCCCTGGGGAAGACGAGAAAAGGGCTGATACAGCTTACCGCGAGACATGCCGGCGCGCAGGTGCACATAGAGATCACCGATGACGGGGCCGGCCTCGACAGCGCGCGGATCAGGGAAAAGGCGATAGAAAAAGGCCTTATCTCCCATGATGCCGAAATAACGGAAAAGGAGCTTTTTGGATTGATCTTTGCCCCTGGGTTTTCAACGGCAGAGAAGGTATCGAACGTCTCAGGCAGGGGAGTCGGCATGGATGTTGTGAAGCGCACCATTGATGCCCTCCGCGGCCATATCGAGGTCGAGAGCGAGCAGGGCATGGGCACCACGATTACGCTGAAGCTGCCCCTTACCCTTGCGATCATCGACGGCCTTCTCGTTGAGGTCGATAAGGATTATTATGTGCTGCCCCTCTCTTCGGTGGAAGAGTGTATCGAGCTTGACCATTCGAAGAAGACGCGTCAACAGGACGGCCGCTTCGTCAATCTCAGGGGGCATCTTGTCCCCTACGTCCGCCTGAGGGAGCAGTTCGGCGTCAAGGGCGATATCCCTGACGTTGAGCAGATAGTAGTAACAGGGTCCGAGGGCAATAAGATCGGGTTTGTCGTTGACCAGGTAATAGGAGAACACCAGACGGTTATCAAGACATTGAGCAGGGTTTATAAAGACGTAGATAGCGTATCGGGCGCTACGATCCTCGGGGATGGAACGGTTGCCCTGATACTTGACATATCTAAACTATCTCAGGTTGGCCGGTGCGAGGGAAACGCATGAATACGGCGCGGCCCCGGGTTAAAAAAAGACAAGGAGGTTACATATGAAATGGTTTAAGAACATGAGGATCTCGACAAAGATCATGGGGATCTCTGTCTTCACGATCGCGTTGATAGTGACGGGCATGATGGTCTACTTCCTTCCTATGATAGAAAAGAAGCTCATGGAAGAGAAGAAGAGCATGACGAAGAACGTTGTAGACGTTGCCTACGCGTTGATCGCGTCGAGCGAGGCGAAGGTGAAGACCGGCGAGCTCAAGCCGGATGAGGCCATGAAGAGGGCGATGACGGGAGTTAAAAGCCTCCGCTATCACGGGAACGAGTATTTCTGGATCAAGGATACGAACGCGAAGATGCTGATGCACCCGATCAAGCCGGAGATGGACGGAAAGGACTGTGCGGGCGACAAGGACGCCCACGGCAACCTGTTTTTTGCTGAAATGGCAAAAGTTGCGAAGGACAAGGGCGAGGGGTTCGTCGACTACTACTGGCCGAAGCCGAACGAGACAAAGCCCTCTCCAAAGCTCTCCTATGTGAAGCTCTTTCCGCAGTGGGGCTGGATCGTCGGCAGCGGCATCTATATCGACGACGTCAATGCAGAGGTCTCGAAGATGCGCTATCAGATCATCGGCGGCACGATAGCGGTAGCGATCCTGATACTGCTCATCTCATTTTTTGTCTCAAGGGTCATCACCAGGACCTTGAACCAGGCTGTCAGCGTCTCGAACGAACTTGCCAACGGGAACCTTATGATAAGCGTTGAAGCGACGAGCACCGATGAGACGGGCCAGCTTCTCCTCGGCATGAAGAACATGGTGGAGAAGCTCCAGGGGATTGTCGCCGAGGTGAAGGGCGCGGCGGACAACGTCGCTACGGGAAGCCAGCAGATGAGCTCTTCCTCACAGCAGATGTCCCAGGGAGCGACCGAGCAGGCAGCGTCGGCGGAAGAGGTCTCCTCCTCAATGGAAGAGATGGTCTCCAACATCAAGCAGAACGCCGACAACGCCCAGCAGACAGAGAAGATCGCCCTGAAGGCGGCCCAGGATGCACGGGAAGGCGGCAAGGCGGTCACCGAGACGGTCTCCGCGATGAAGGAGATCGCCACGAAGATATCGATCATCGAAGAGATCGCACGCCAGACCAACCTCCTGGCGCTGAACGCGGCCATCGAGGCAGCCCGCGCAGGAGAACACGGCAAGGGGTTTGCTGTCGTGGCGACGGAGGTAAGGAAGCTCGCCGAGAGAAGCCAGGTTGCGGCAGGCGAGATCAGCAAGCTCTCCGCAAGCAGCGTGGAGGTGGCGGAGAAGGCAGGCGAGATGCTCGCCAAGATCGTCCCCGACATCCAGAAGACCGCAGAGCTCGTCAGCGAGATCAATGCGGCATCGAACGAGCAGAACTCGGGGGCGGAGCAGATCAACAAGGCCATCCAGCAGCTCGACCAGGTGATCCAGCAGAACGCCTCGGCGGCGGAAGAGGTGGCATCGACCACAGAAGAGCTCTCAAGCCAGGCCGAACAATTGCAGGATACGATAGCGTTCTTCAAGGTCGATGAGGGGAACGGGCACAAGCGGCCTGTCCGTGCGCCAAAGCAGGCAGTCCACAGGGCAGAGGTGAAGCCCGTCAAGGCATTGCCCAATAAGGGCGGCAACGGGACAAAACCGGCCGGTATCGCCCTTGACCTGGGCGGCAAAGACGCAACCGATGAGGAGTTCGAACGCTTCTAAGAGAACACCGGCTCATGGCTCGTAGCTCATGGCTCATGGCAAAATATTTTTGCTGTCAGCTATCAGCTATGAGCTGTCAGCTGGTCTTATAAGGAGGAACCATATGAGCGTTACATCCATTACCAATACACGGCAGTACCTGACCTTCCAGCTGGGGAACGAGATCTTTGCCGTCGATGTCTCCAACGTGAGGGAGATCCTGGAGTTCACCACCGTTACGAAGGTGCCACAGACCCCGGAATTCATGAGAGGGGTTATTAACCTCCGCGGCAGCGTCGTCCCCGTCCTCGATATGAGGCTGAAATTCGGAATGACCATCACGGAGCGGACCGTCAATACCTGCATCATCGTCGTCGAGGTCTCCTTCGATGGGGATACGATGGTCATCGGCGCGCTGGTCGATTCGGTCCAGGAGGTCTTTGAGCTGGAACCGGACCAGATAGAACCGGCTCCAAAGATAGGTACCCAGCTTAAGACCGAGTTCATCAAGGGCATGGGGAAGCGCGACGAGCAGTTCATCATCATCCTCGATGCGGACAAGGTCTTCTCCAGCGAGGAGCTCTCCATCGCGCAGGGCATAAAGGGCGAACCGGAGAGGATGGCGGTATAAGAGAAAATCTGTTCAAGGTTCTGTGTTCAACGTTCAAGGTTTAAAGAACAGATATTTGATGCTGGATGCCCGTCACTGGTCGCTCGATACTCGATGATCGATTATCGATAATCGACGCTGACGACTGACGGGGTCTATCGGGTTTAAGGTCTATGATCGAGCGGAATAACGAGATGCGAGGAGAAGAAACGGCAGGTGCAAGCGGCCCTGTAACGATGTCAATGCATGACTTCAACCGCTTGAGCCAGTTCATTTACAAGGAATGCGGCATCAACATCACGCCTACAAAAAAGATCATGCTGGAGGGGCGCCTGAACAAAAGGCTCAGGCGCCTCGGGCTCTTATCGTTTGCCGAATATTGTGATTACCTTTTCAGCAACGAAGGGATGAACAGCGAACTTATATGGATGATCGATGAAGTGACGACGAACAAGACGGATTTTTTCCGTGAGCCGAAGCATTTTGAGTACCTCACCGCAAAGGTATTGCCCGAGGCGGCACATGAAGCGCAGAGGTCGGGGCGTAAAAATATTGCCATATGGAGCGCAGGGTGCTCGAGCGGAGAAGAGCCCTATACGCTTGCCATGGTGGTCAACGAATTTATTGACAGCAACCCCGGCGCGAACCTTTCCTATGTGGTCGTAGGGACCGATATATCGCCCAGCGTGCTTGAAAAGGCCAAAAAGGCTATATATGAAAATGAGAGGGTCATCCCTGTGCCGCCGGAAATGAAAAAGAAGTACCTCCTGCGCGGGAAAGACAGGATGAAGAACTTTGTTCGGATAGTGCCTTCGTTGCGCGAGAGGGTAAAATTCAGAAGGCTTAATTTCATGGACGGCGATTTTGGCTTCCGCGAGGCATTAGATATTATCTTTTGCAGGAATGTCATTATTTACTTCGACAGGCCGACACAAGAGGTGCTGCTGAACAAGTTCTGCAGGTGCCTGAGTCCGGGAGGCTATGTCTTCATGGGACATTCCGAAACATTGTTCGGCATGGACATACCGCTCGTCCAGATTGCGCCTACGATATACAGGAAGGCCTCATGACCCCTTACGATGTGAGCCTCCTCAACGTCTATCTTAAACCGGGTGAATTGCATATTACCGAGAAACCCACGATCATCGCAACGGTGCTCGGTTCCTGCGTCGCGGTGGTGATGTTCAATGACCGGACAAACTTAGCCGGCATGTGCCACGCGATGCTCCCGTTCAACGGAGGAACAAACGGCCATGACCCCTATCGATATGTAGACTCCTCAGTAGCGCACATGTTGAAGAGGTTCGAAAACCAAGGGGTCAAGCGGAATGAGATCAAGGTAAAGCTCTTCGGCGGCGCTGACGTCCTGTACTATATCGAGGAGGACAAAGAGAGGCATACGGTTGGGAAGAAGAATGTTACAAAGGCGCTTGAGATCATTAACAGCGAAAAACTGAACCTGCTCATGTCAGACGTGGGGGGCACGAGCGGACGCAAGATATTCTTCTTTACGCATACAGGAGAGATCTTATTAAAAAGATTATCCCGGAAAGTTCAAAGGAGCCCTCAGTGAACGAGAAGATCAAAGTTCTCATCGTTGATGATTCTGCCGTGGTCCGGCAGACCATGGAAGACATACTCTCTTCGGACCCGCTCATAGAGGTAGTGGGGTCTGCGCGGGATCCTTTTGCAGCGGCAGAAAGGATGAGAGAGGTAGTCCCCGATGTCATTACCCTTGACGTCGAGATGCCGCGCATGGACGGCATTACATTTCTGCAGAAGGTCATGAGGCAGCACCCCATACCGGTCGTCATGTGCTCGAGCCTGACAGAGAAGGGTTCGGAGACGGCGATGAGGGCGATGGAATACGGCGCCGTTGATATTATCCAGAAGCCCCGCCTTGGCGTCAAGCAGTTCCTGGAAGAGGCGAAGGTTATCATCTGCGACGCCGTGAGGGCAGCTGGTGGCGCCCGCATAAAGCGGATCGCCCCGAAGGCGATCAACGTAGCGCCGAAGTTAAGCGCCGACGCGGTGCTGGAAAAACCAAGCTCGAAGGCAATGATACAGACGACGGAAAAGGTGATCGTCGTCGGGGCTTCGACAGGGGGGACCGAGGCGCTGAAGGATTTCCTCGAGGCGCTGCCCCTTGATACGCCGGGGATGGTCATTGTGCAGCACATGCCCGAGCATTTTACCGCTGCTTTCGCCAGAAGGCTTGACGGGATATGCGATATCTCCGTGAAAGAGGCCGAGAACGATGACACGGTGGTCCGCGGACGGGCGCTCATCGCGCCGGGCAACAAACATACACTGTTAAAAAGAAGCGGCGCCAGGTACTACGTGGAAGTGAAGGACGGCCCGCTCGTATGCAGGCACAGGCCTTCAGTCGACGTGCTCTTCCGTTCAGCGGCACGGTATGCGGGCAAGAACGCCGTAGGCGTCATCATGACAGGCATGGGGGATGACGGGGCAAAAGGCATGCTCGAGATGAAGGATGCCGGGGCCTATACGATCGCACAGGACGAAGCGTCCTGCGTAGTCTTCGGCATGCCGAAAGAGGCCATCAAGCTCGGGGCCATCGATACGGTGGTACCCCTCAACAACATCGCCGGCGTTGTTCTGCGGGAATCGAATAAATAATAGCACAGCTTACAGCTCATAGCTGACAGCTCACAGCAAAAACATTCAAGACTGCCAAGCGAAAAGAAAATGTTTTAACCCTTTTACGTTTCACTTTTCACGCTATCAGCCCAAATCCGCCTTTCTGCTTAACCAAAAACCATAACGTGCGATAAATATTTTGTAACGGGTTTACGAAAAAATATGACGAAACAATAACAAGGAGGTAGTAGGATGAAGAAAATTTTTACGGTGATGGTGATCGGAGTGTTTTTTATGGTTTTCACAACCAGCCTTTATGCAGCCGGCACCGCTGCAGAGGCCGAGGCGATGGTGAAGAAAGCGGCGACTTTCCTTAAGGCACAGGGCAAGGACAAGGCTTTCAAGGAATTTACCGAGGGCACACAGTTCAAAAAGGATGACCTTTATATCTTTGTCATTGATGTCAACGGTATGACGCTTGCCCACGGCGGCAACCCAAAGCTCGTCGGAAAGGATATGAGCGGCCTGAAGGACGCGGACGGCAAATTCTTCATCAAGGAGATGGCCGATGCAGCCAAGGCAAAAGGGAGCGGATGGGCCGACTACAAATGGACAAACCCGACGACGAAGAAGATCGACAATAAATCCACCTATTTCCAGAAAGTGGATAACATGGTTATAGGGTGCGGCATATACAAGAAATAACAAAAATAGAAACTGCTGCGCGGTCCTCTTGGTCGCGCAGCCGTTTCTTCGAGCTAACAATATAGTTATAGGGAGGCTTTATGAAAGGGTACCTCATGAACCTAAAGATGTCGAAAAAGCTGCTCCTGTCCCCTCTCTGCGTTATGATCTTCCTCGTTATATTCGGCATTGTATCTTATATAGGGAACATAAACCAGAGGTCGGCGATCAACGACATCTTCAATAATAGATTTAAGGGATATCAGGCATCAGCGAATATCAGCAACGACCTTGCGAACGTCCATGCCAACGTCTACAAGGTAATAAGCTGGACGAATGCCAATTATGATGCCAAGAAGATCGATGACCTGGGTAAAAATCAGTTGGGAGGCATCGATAAGGCATCTGAGACAATCAAGAAGATTGTTGCCTCAAAGGGCATCACCGGGGAGCAAAAAAAGCTCTACCAGGCATCCCTTGAGCAACTCGCAGAGTACAAGAAGCCGGTGCAGGGGGTTATTGATCTTTCCTCCGGCGATCTCAGCTCAGCGACTATGTTCATGGGCACGGCCGACGACAAGTTCCAGGTGCTCAACAAGACGCTCCAGAACCTCCTCTCCCTCGAGAACAAGCTCAGCAAGGAGAGCTATGACTTTTCCCAGAAGAGCTTTATACGGGTGCTGATCATCTCCATCGCCGTAATGGCAATCGCCATCGCGCTGTCGCTCTTCATCAGCATCTTCATGGCGAAGCTTATCCTGAGGCCCATCAACAAGACCATCGAGGTCATCGAGGGCATCTCCCAGGGCGATCTGACAAGGCGCATCGACATCCATGCGACAGACGAGATCGGAGAGATGAGCAGGCACTTTAATGTCTTTGTGGACAAGCTCCACGAGACGATCACGAAGGTGGCAAACAGCAGCAGCGACGTATCCTCTGCGGCGGCCACCCTTGACAGCGCGGCGGAGCAGATGGCGGCAGGCGTGGAACAGGCTGCCACCCAGGTGAACTCCGTGGCAACAGCGAGCGAAGAGATGTCAACGACATCCTCGGAGATCGCACAGAACTGCGTCATGGTCGCCAAGAGCTCCGAGAAGGCAAACGCCTCGGCAGTGACCGGCGAGGAGATCATCCAGGAGACGATCTCCGTCATGACGAGGATCAACGAACGGGTAAAGCAGTCTGCCGGCATCATCAAGAAGCTTGGGACACGCTCCGAGCAGATCGGCGAAGTGGTGGGGCTCATCAACGAGATTGCAGACCAGACCAACCTCCTTGCGCTGAACGCCGCCATAGAAGCGGCACGCGCCGGCGAGCACGGAAGGGGCTTTGCCGTCGTAGCCGACGAGGTGCGCAAGCTTGCCGAACGGACCACCGAGGCAACCAAGGAGATCGGCGATACCATCGAGGCCATGCAGTCCGAGACGAAGAACGCCGTTGTGTCCATGAAAGAGGGGGAGGACGAGGTAGAGCAGGGCGCAAAAGAGGCGTCGAAATCCGGCGATGCCCTGAAGGACATCCTGAAGCAGGTGAATACCGTTACGACCGAGATCAACCAGATCGCCGTTGCCTCTGAGGAGCAGACCGCAACGACCAACGAGATCGCAACGAACATCCAGCAGATCTCGGAGGTGATGCAGGATACGGCGAAGAGGATCCAGGAGAACGCAGGGGCATCCGCGCAGCTCGCCAACCTGTCAAAGGAGCTGCAGGGCCTGGTAGGGCAGTTCAGGGTGTAGATAAAACATGAACAAAATGCGGAGCCGCAATGAGAGCAAAAAAAACGATCGGCACGGAATCCCTTGGTATGTGAAAAAAAGCTTAACGAAACAAATTATGAGCCGAATATATGTAAAGAGGGGTATGATGCAAAAAATAACTTAATAAGGAAGGTGGAGCATGAAAAAGATCTTTTTTGCAGTACTGGTTTCAATTTTTCTCATAGGGGCAATAGCAGCTGTTTGTGATGCAAGCCCGAAAGATGATGCAAAAGGGCTGGTGGAGAAAGCGGTGACGTTCGCGAAAGCGCAGGGCAAGGACAAAGCCCTTGCGGAATTCAGTAAGCCGAAAGGGCAGTTCGACAAAGGCGCACTGTATGTCTTTGCTTACGACATGACCGCAACGGTTGTTGCGCATCCGAAGAACGCCAAGCTTATCGGAAAGAACCTCGCCGACGTTCCTGACAGCGACGGGAAGCTTTTCAGAAAAGAGATCGTTGAGCTTGCCAAGTCGAAAGGCTCGGGATGGGTTGATTATAAGTATCTGAATCCGGAAACAAAGAAGGTTGAGAGCAAGACCACATATATACAGAAGGCTGAGGACATCATAGTTTGCTGCGGAACATACAAATAACGGTTGTCACTTTTTGTCCTGTCAATCAAGCAGAGGGGGGACAATGATACATTACCTTAACAATTTAAAGATGAACAAGAAGCTGCTTCTGTCGCCGCTCATTGTAATGGTCTCTCTGGCGGTGTTCGGCGTTGTTTCATATGTGGGCCTCATGAGCCAGCAATCGGCCATCAAGGAGATATTCAATACGCGGTTCAGCGCCTACCAGGCGTCTGCAAAGGTTCTCGCAGATATGCAGAACGTCCATGCCAACGTCTACAAGGTAATAAGCTGGAGCAACGCGAATTTTGACGCTAAAAAAATAGACGACCTCGCGAAGCGGCAGATAACAGCGATCGACCAGTCAAATGTCTCTGTCGGGAAATCCCTGAGATCGGCCAATGCAAATACAAAGCAGCAAAAGCTTTATCAAATCGCTACGGACCAGCTTGGCGGGTACAAGCAGGCGGTCCTGAGGGTGATCGATATGGTGTCGGCCGACTTCAGCCTTGCAACAACGATGATGATGGCAGCCGACGACAAGTTCCAGGTGCTCAACAAGACGCTCCAGAACCTCCTCTCCCTCGAGAACAAGCTCAGCAAGGAGAGCTATGACTTTTCCCAGAAGAGCTTTATACGGGTGCTGATCATCTCCATCGCCGTAATGGCAATCGCCATCGCGCTGTCGCTCTTCATCAGCATCTTCATGGCGAAGCTTATCCTGAGGCCCATCAACAAGACCATCGAGGTCATCGAGGGCATCTCCCAGGGCGATCTGACAAGGCGCATCGACATCCATGCGACAGACGAGATCGGAGAGATGAGCAGGCACTTTAATGTCTTTGTGGACAAGCTCCACGAGACGATCACGAAGGTGGCAAACAGCAGCAGCGACGTATCCTCTGCGGCGGCCACCCTTGACAGCGCGGCGGAGCAGATGGCGGCAGGCGTGGAACAGGCTGCCACCCAGGTGAACTCCGTGGCAACAGCGAGCGAAGAGATGTCAACGACATCCTCGGAGATCGCACAGAACTGCGTCATGGTCGCCAAGAGCTCCGAGAAGGCAAACGCCTCGGCAGTGACCGGCGAGGAGATCATCCAGGAGACGATCTCCGTCATGACGAGGATCAACGAACGGGTAAAGCAGTCTGCCGGCATCATCAAGAAGCTTGGGACACGCTCCGAGCAGATCGGCGAAGTGGTGGGGCTCATCAACGAGATTGCAGACCAGACCAACCTCCTTGCGCTGAACGCCGCCATAGAAGCGGCACGCGCCGGCGAGCACGGAAGGGGCTTTGCCGTCGTAGCCGACGAGGTGCGCAAGCTTGCCGAACGGACCACCGAGGCAACCAAGGAGATCGGCGATACCATCGAGGCCATGCAGTCCGAGACGAAGAACGCCGTTGTGTCCATGAAAGAGGGGGAGGACGAGGTAGAGCAGGGCGCAAAAGAGGCGTCGAAATCCGGCGATGCCCTGAAGGACATCCTGAAGCAGGTGAATACCGTTACGACCGAGATCAACCAGATCGCCGTTGCCTCTGAGGAGCAGACCGCAACGACCAACGAGATCGCAACGAACATCCAGCAGATCTCGGAGGTGATGCAGGATACGGCGAAGAGGATCCAGGAGAACGCAGGGGCATCCGCGCAGCTCGCCAACCTGTCAAAGGAGCTGCAGGGCCTGGTAGGGCAGTTCAGGGTTTAATCTTCTTCCAGCTTCTGTATCTCCTTTATCTTCAGGTGCTCTTTTATGAGGAAGATGAAGCCCACAATATTGTAAGGGATGTACCATGAGGCGTGGAAAAGGATCGAGGCGGCGAAACCCTCATGCTTCGGCACGTCAAATATGGAGAGCAGGTATACGAGAAGGAACTGGTAGAGGCCGAAATATCCGGGAGAAGAAGGGATTGTGATGCCCATGTTGAGGAGAACGCAGATAAAGGGGATGTACATGGGGTTGATATTGATATTCAGAGCTTTAAGAACGAAATAGAGCGCTGCAGCCATACAGAGCCAGGTGATGAAGGCGATGGGGACGAGGACAAGCAGATTCAACGGGGAGCCTATCCTCTTCAGATTTTCCTGGATCTCGATAAGCCTTTTTCCGAATTTGGAAAAGGCCGGCCTTTTTACCGTTGAAAGCCTTTTGGCAATAGCCCCGGCAAACCTTTCCCTGCTTAAAAGCACCATGAGCGTGATGAGGACGAAGAGCGCGAGGACGAGTATGGAGATGGCCTGGGAGACCCGTGGAGGGAGGCTGTGTTTCGGGAAGAAGACAAACGTTATGAGCAAAAGCCCTATAAGGTCGAATATCCGGTCGATGATAACCGTTGTGATGCCGTATGTGAGAGAGACGCCAGTCCTTTTTGACAGGACATAGCCGCGCGCAATCTCCCCTATCCGTGCGGGAAGAACGTTGTTGATGAAAAGGCCGATCATAAGGGCGGTAAAGGAATCAGCGAACCTTACATTCCCTCCCGCGATCCTTGTCCATTTGACCGAGCAAAGCGTGGCGGCGGCGAAGATAGAGACTGTGGGCATGAACACGAAGCGGGGGTCGACGTTTTTAAGGGTATCGACGATCTCCTTGAACCGTATATCCTTCATTGAAAAATAAAGGAGAACGATGCTGATCAGAAGCCCGGCTATGGTAAGGAGTTTGTGCTTTTTCATTTAATCGGCAGCCAACATGTTTTAAAAAGATACGGCTGGTATGTCAAGGAATTAATGCACTCAACAGCGGAATACTCGTCACTTGATGCTCGTCACACGATACTGGTTTGAACAAGAATCGAGTATCGAGGAACGAAGGACAAGGAGCGAGTAACGAGTGACAAGGTCTTCAGCTTTCACCGGGTTCATTCCCTAACGCCTTACGGGTTTTGCGGCATCCAGTATCCAGCGACAAGTATCCAGCATCGGGCATCTGTGCTCCATATTAAATTCTTGACAATTATCCGCCTTTTTTGTTCTATTTAGTCACTTAAAAAGGGTTCAGGGTGCATAGCTTCCGGAACCCTTCATTGCTTGAACAGGGGAATTTAATGAAAAGAATTGGAATAATCGGGACAGGCTCCTATCTTCCCGAAAAGGTGATGACGAATTTCGATATTGAGAAGTTTCTGGATACGTCCGATGAATGGATCTTCACGAGGACAGGCATTAAGGAAAGGAGGATCGCCGATGAGAAACAGGCGACCTCCGATCTCTGCAAGGTTGCTGCGGAGCGGGCCATGGACGCCGCGGGGGTGAAGCCTGACGACATCGACCTTCTTATCCTCGCCACGATCACGCCTGATACACATTGTCCCGCGGGCTCGAACTGGCTTGAGGCAAAGCTGCAATGCCATCACGCCGTATCATTCGACATAACAGCGGCGTGCTCCGGTTTTATCTTTGCCCTCCATGTCGCCGACAGGATGATCAGGTGCGGAACGAACAAAAAGGCGCTTGTTGTCGCCGGCGAGATCATGACAAGGGTGGTGAACTGGAAGGAGCGCGAAAGCTGCATCCTCTGGGGCGACGGGGCGGGGGCGGTTGTTATCACCGAAACAGGCGCAGGCGCGGAGATCCTGTCTACGCATATCCACACCGACGGCGCAGGCGGCGACACGCTCCTTATGCCGGGCGGAGGCTCAAAGACAACGCCCATCTCTTACGCGAGCGTTGACCAGGGGCTTCACTTCCTGAAGATGATAGAGGCGAACAAGTCTTTCAAGGTCGCCGTGAACAGGTTCTCGGAGGCCTGCGAAGAGGCGGTTGCTGCGAACGGTTATGCGATCGACGACGTAGATGTCATTATTCCTCATCAGGCAAATCTGCGCATCCTCCAGGGCATGGCGAAGAAATTGAAAACCCCTATGGAGAAGATATACATGACCATCGAAAAATATGGTAATATATCCTCTGCAACGGTGCCCATAGCCCTTGACGAGGCCGTTCGGGACGGCACCATTGCGAAGGACAGACTGGTTCTTTTGACTGCATTCGGCGGCGGCCTCACCTGGGGAAGTTCTTTGATAAGATGGTAACTGCAGCAGAGAGCTGAGAGATAAACATACCGTTTTTTTATGAAGCGAATTTTTTGAACTCTTCGCTCTATGCTCTTAGCTCTCAGCTGATTTTTTCGGAGGGATGGCTGAGCGGCCGAAAGCGGCGGTCTTGAAAACCGTTGGGCGTGCAAGCGCCCCGTGGGTTCGAATCCTACTCCCTCCGCCATATTATCTTTCCGGGCAGCCTGTTAGCCATTTCCGCTTACTTATAATTTAAGAGGAGACGTGAATATATTAAGAGGAGAAGTTCGGTGTCAATCAGGGTAGCGATTAATGGATTCGGTAGAATAGGAAGGAGCGTGCTCAGGATTGGATACGGAAAAGAAGAGATCGATTTTGTGGCGATCAACGACCTGGCGGACGCGCCGGCCCTTTCATGCTTGTTGAAGTATGATTCGGTTCATGGGGCCTTCAAAGAGGAAGCCGGTTACGAAAAAGACGATCTGATCGTCAATGGAAAAAGAATAAAGACGTTTTCCATAACAGAGCCGGAAAGGCTGCCCTGGAAAGAGATAGGGGTGGATGTCGTTTTGGAAAGCACTGGAAAATTTACAGACGGGAACAGGGCAAGAGGGCATATCCGGTCAGGCGCAGGGAAGGTCATCATATCGGCTCCGGCGGATAATGCCGACGTGACCGTCATCCCCGGTGTAAACGACAACGCCTTCGATATGGTTAAAGACAGCATAATCTCTATGGGCTCCTGCACGGCAAACTGCCTTGCGCCGGTCATCAAGGTGCTGGACGAGGAATATGGCATTGAATTCGGTTTCATGACAACGGTCCATGCATATACAAAGGACCAGCCGCTTGTTGATGAGGCGCACAGGGATTTGAGACGGGGCCGGGCGGCGGGTGTTTCCATGGCGCCCACGACAACCGGCGCTTTCAGGGCAATTTCTAAGGTCATGCCCCATCTCCGCGACAGGGTAAAGGGCATCTCGATCAGGGTGCCGACGCCGAATGTCTCGCTTGTCGATTTCGTTGTTGCCGTAAAAAAAATGGTTGACCGGGACAGCGTCAACGAAACGTTCAGGAGCTATGCCGGGGGCCCCATGAAAGGGATACTCTCCTGCGAAGAAGAGCCCCTTGTCTCCTGTGATTTTAACGGGAATGCACATTCGGCTGTGGTTGATTTATCCAGTACGCAGACAATAGGCGGCCGTATTGCCAAGGTCATTGCCTGGTATGATAATGAATACGGTTTTTCCAGCCGGTTGATCGACCTGATGCTTCGCATTGCCAGGTCAGGGTAGTTTTTTGAGATTTTGTCCGGAGCTTAGTCTCCTGCAAGCTCGAAGTGGAGCCGCTTGCGTTCCACGTCGGCGAGGACAACCCTTATCTTTACCCTGTCGCCGATGCGGAATATCTTTTTCGTCCTTCTCCCTATGAGCCTGAATTTTTCTTCCTGGAAGATGAAGTAATCGCTCCGGAGGTCTGACAGGAGGACGACGCCCTCAACAAAGATATCCAGGAGCTCCACAAAAAATCCAAAGGATGTGATGTGGGAGATGATCCCTTCGTACGCCTCTCCCAGCTTGTCCTTCATGAAGAGTATCCTGATCCTGTCTTCAAGCTCTCTCTCGGCGTCCATCGCTACGCGCTCCCTGCCTGAGAGATGGATGGCCATCTCGCCGAGCTGCTCTTCGCTGTAAGGGCTGTGCCCGTGAAAGGTGCTTTTCAGGATCCTGTGGCATACAAGGTCCGGGTATCTCCTGATCGGTGATGTAAAGTGAAGATAGCAGTCCGAGGCAAGGCCGTAGTGCCCTTTATTCACCGGCGAATATTGTGCCTGCTTCATGGAACGCAGCAGCACCCTGTTGATAAAAAATTCATAATCCGTCCCGTGAACATTTTCGAGTATCTGTGCCAGGAAGGTCCTCCGGTCTTTACACTGCCTGTTGACGGGGAGCGTATAGAGAAGCTTTTCGAAGTCCCGCAGCTTCTCCTTGTCGGGAGGTTCGTGGATCCTGTATATGGCGGGAAGGTTTTTCTGAAAGAGGTGGCGCGCCACTGCCTCGTTCGCGGCGATCATGAACTCCTCGATGATCTGGTGAGAGAAAAGCCTCTGCGACCGGAGGATATCTTTGATGCCGCCTTCTATATCGAGCACCACCTCCGGCTCCGGCAGATCGAAATCAAGGGTGCCCCGCCTCGCCCTCCTTTCCTTGAGGGCAAAGGCAAGTTCCCTCATGTGCTCCAGGTCGGGCATAATATCAGCCAGCTGTGCGCGTGTTTTGCTGTCGCCGTTGAGCGCCTCTTCGACCTGATTATAGGTGAGCCTCCTCATGCTCCTGATGATCGATTTGTGAAAGGTGCTTCTTGTGAGGTCTCCATCCTTTGTAAAGTGCATCGCCGCTGTCATTGTGAGCCTGTCTTCATCAGGGTTCAGGCTGCAAAGGACATTGGAGAGCGCCTTGGGGATCATAGGCAGGACCTTGCCGGGAAAATAGACGCTGGTGCCCCTTTCGTATGCTTCCCGGTCAATGCCCGATGATGGAAGAACGTAGTGGGAGACATCAGCGATGGAGACATAGAGCGTGTAGCCGCCTTTTGTCCTGGCGATAGAGACGGCGTCATCAAAATCTTTTGCGTATTCTCCGTCGATGGTGACGTGCCTCAGCATCCTCAGGTCGGTCCTGTCCTGCTCGATCTCGTCATCTAACCTCAGGGACTTTGCCTCTGATTCGGTCTTTTGCCTGAACCGAAGCGGCAGGTTGTATTTATACTCCACGAACTGCGCTATAGCCGGGATGCTGTCTAAGCCTTTCAATATCTTAACGACGGCGCATTCAGGATTTTTCCACTCTTCGGGAAACTTTGTTATCTTCGCAGCCGCAATGTCGCCATCGCCTATCTTTTTATTTTTCGGGTACGAGCTGACGATGAAACGATGGGAGATCCTTTCGTCCTCGGGGGCAATATAGAGCAGGCCTTTCTGTTCCTGTATGAACCCTACGATATTCCGCATATTCCGGTGGGCAACCTTTATGATCTTGCCTTCCTTGCGCCCCCTCGACGTGTGTTCGATCCGCACGATGACCCTGTCGCCGTGGAGCGCCTCTTTAATGGATCGTGCCGGAACAAAGATATCTTTTTCATTTGGCTTGTCAGGGATGACGAACCCGTTCCCGCTTTTCGTACACCAGAGCGTTCCGGCCATGAGGTTCATCTCCCGCGGTATGCCGAATGTTCCGCTCTTCAGCCTTACCACCGAACCTTTCTCGACAAGGTCTCCCAGGAACCGCTTCAGTTCTTTTCTGTGTTTCCTGCCGATGCGGAGGCCGGCGACAAGATCGTTGAGGCTTACCGGGCGCCCTTCCCGGGCAAGGATCCTGATAATTGTCTTTTCATCAAAGGGCGGCGAGATGTTGTGTTGTTTCTTTTTCATGCTTAGGACAGTATATAGTATATCGTATATAGTAGATAGTATATAGTGAACGGAGGATGTAAAAGGTGAAAGGTGAAAGGTGAAAAGCAGAAAGCCATCAGCCGTCAGCATACAGCTATCAGCGTCGATTATCGAGTGAAGAGTATCCAGTATCCAGCGACCAGCACAGCCCGTAAGTCGTGAGGGGAAAAGGCGGCAGAGAGCGAAAGAGCGGGGAGTTAAAAAGCAGCCGAACGCCGAACGTTCTCTTGGGAGCCTCGATATAGGATATACGAACTAGGATATACGGTCTTTTATGTGCTGCCCGCGCTCTTCTGTGGTGAGTGTGATCTCTTCCGCTATTCCGTTCTGAGCGGCAAAGGCGACACCGCGCAGCGCCAGGGTCGACAATCCCTCGATCAATGTATCATCGATGATTAATCCGCAGGCGCCGCCGAGGTTCACTACCTGGTTGTGTACCGTGCCGGTTTCGCTGTCCGCGTAAAGGGATCCCTTCCCGCCGTCAAGAGAGAGGCTGCTGCCGTGGATATGAGACCTGTAGATAATGGTGAACTCCCTGCCGTTGTCCGTGACGAGGTAGGCGCAGGCCGTATCCGGCGAATCAGGCCCGCCATCAGCCTCTTGCATGTCTATCTTCTTTATCGTGATCACCGTATGCGCTCCTTGTTTGTCGCACCCTTCGAGATAGCGCATGTACCCTTTTACCGTTAAAAGCAGTGTAATTTACGCCGCGCTGCCTCTTGGGGGTGAAGCCTAAGGATTCGGGGGCGAGGATTCTTCGACCTTTCCCATACAGCTATTGATCCCTTTTACGTAAAGCCTGCCAACGGTTTCAAAGAGGATGTATTGTGTTGACAGGAGAGGGATCCGCAGTTCTTCTGCGCGCCGTATTGTTTCCGGAGCAGGGCGCTTTCCGCGGACCATGATGATGGCTACGACGCCAAGGGTATGGGCTGTCTCAATAACATTGGGATTTGTCAGGCCGGTCAATAACAACATTCCTGCTTTGCCAAAAAACAGGACATCGGCCATCAGGTCGGCGCAGCCGGCTTCTTTTATCTCCAGGCCCAACTGATCATGGCCGACGATCACTTCTGCGTTCAGTATCTCTTTCATCTCTTGCAGCGTCACGTTGTTCTCCTTTTGTATATCAAGATATATTATATCAGGAACAGGGAAGGAATGGAATCTATTATCCTGCTATAGAGAGGGGGACATTCGTTCGTTAGAACGATGGAGAAAAGGCTGAGCATGAGGAGAATCTTAGCGGAAAATTTTATTTCCTTGTTTAAGCGCGCCCCCCTTCTACTTCTATTCCCCGCTTTTCTTCTTTGTATCTTTTTATCACCTCAAGGAACTGCTGTCCGTAAGCTTCGAGTTTTTTCTGCCCTATGCCGGTTATAGTTGCCATTTCTTCAAGAGAATCAGGAAGCACGTCGGCCAACTCCCTTAGCGTACGGTCATGAAAAATTACATACGCAGGGAGGGAGAGCCTGCGCGCCAGTTCTAACCGCAAAGAACGAAGGCGCTCCCAAAGGTCATGGCTATATTGTTCTCGGGCAGCTCCATCTTCTTTCTTAATGGGATCCGGCGCCGACGCTATGCGCCGCTGCTTCGCTTTTTTCCTGACGGGAACAGGATCTTTTCTCAACTCGAAGGCTTGCTCGCCCCTGAGGACAGGCCTGCACCGTGAGGACAGCCGGAACCCGCCCTTGCTTTCCATGTCGACTTGGAGCAAACCGGCCGCTGCCAGCTGCCTGAACACAGACTTCCACTCAACGGCGGAGAGCTCTTTTCCTATGCCAAATGTCGAAACCTTGTCGTGCCGGAAAGAGCGGATCCTTTCGGTCTCTTTCCCCGTAAGGACATCGATCAGGTAGTTGGCCCCGAACATCTGCCCTGTTCTATATACGCAGGACAGCGCCTTTTGGGCCAGAAGCGTACCGTCGAAAGTCTCAACCTTTCCCTGGCACGTATCGCATGTCCCGCACGGCCCAACAAAATCTTCATCGAAATAAGTAAGCAAGACCTGCCTGCGGCACTTCGTGGTCTCGCAATAGCCCAGCATCGCTTCCATCTTGCGATGCTGGATATTTTTGAACCGGTCGTCTCCCTGGGATGATTCGATCATCTGCCGCAGAATTATCACGTCTGCCAGGCTATAGATCATCCAGGCGTCTGCGCGTTCGCCGTCGCGCCCGGCGCGGCCGGTCTCCTGGTAATACCCTTCCAGCGTTTTGGGCAGGTTGAGATGTGCGACAAAGCGGATATCCGGCTTGTTGATGCCCATGCCGAACGCGATCGTTGCAACCATAATGGCGCCGTCGCTTTGAAGAAACTGTCTTTGATTTTTCAGCCTTGTTTCCTTATCAAGCCCGGCATGATAGGGAAGGGCATTCAAGTCCATCCCGGTTAAAAAATTTGCTATCTCTTCCGTCTTTTTCCTTGTCATGCAATAGATGATGCCGGATTCGTCCGGGTGCTCCGACCGGAGGAATTCCAGCAACTGAGCCTTTTCATTATGCTTCACCTCTACCCTGTAATTGATGTTGGGACGGTCAAAGCTTGAGATGAAATGTTTGGCGCTTCCGAGCTTCAGCTTATCGATGATATCCCTTCTGGTGATCGCGTCAGCCGTTGCTGTAAGGGCAATGCGCGGCACCCTGGGAAACATGTCGGCAAGGATATCAAGCTGGAGGTACTCGGGCCTGAAATCGTGCCCCCATTGGGATACGCAGTGAGCTTCATCGATGGCAAAGAGGCATATTTTTGACGAGTTCAGCAGGCGCAGGAAGCCGTCAGTGACAAGCCGCTCGGGAGCAACATAGAGGAGGTCCAGTTCGCCGTTGATCGCCATCTTTTCAACAGCGTATGCCTCATTGCCATTAAGGCTGGAGTTGAGAAAGCCGGCCTTGATCCCAAGCTGGCGCACGGCGTCTACCTGGTCCTGCATAAGGGCAATGAGAGGCGATATCACTACGCATACGCCGGCCCTGATAAGAGAGGGGATCTGATAGCAGATCGATTTTCCGCTGCCCGTAGGCATAAGCACGAAGGCATCCCCTCCTGAGACCAGATGGCTTATGATCTCCTCCTGGCGGAGGCGAAAGCTATTGTACCCGAAGTAAGTTTTCAGGACATGGTGCGGGGATTGAACATTGATTGGCTCTTGCAACAAAGACCTCTCATTTTTTACATACCAACAAGAAAAGAGTTAGTCGCGTTCATCAACTATAGCCCCTATCCCCGCCCCAGAATCTTAATTTTCCGGCAAAACAGAGAAGGAGAACCTCGCCGAACAGGGGAAACTTATTCTTTGATAGACGAAAGTACCTTCAATATTTCCTTTAGATCAGGCAACTGAGCTATAGGATATACCTTCACGAATATGACCCGATGTTTTTCGTCAAGGATGACATTGGCCCGCTCGGAGAAGCCATTGGCTGCCCTGAAAAGCCCATAGGCCTTGGCGACCTTGCCGTGGGGCCAGAAGTCGGACAGCAACCTGGTATTTTGGATACCAAGTGTTTTTGCCCAGGCATTCTTGGACGGCACTGTATCTATACTGAGACCCAAGGCAACAGTGTTGAGACGATCAAACTTCTTCTTATTATTTTCAAGGGCCTTCATCTGCTTGGCGCAGACGCTTGTCCAGGCAAGGGGGTGAAATGAAAGGAGGACCTTCTTCCCTTCAAAGTCAGACAACTGCACGTCCTTGTCCCGGTTGTCCTTGAGCAAAAACGATTTCCCCTTTTCGCCTTGCTGTATTAATTTTCCCATGATACCTCCTTTTGCATTCTTGTGCCATTACTATACCATTTTCCCGTTTTATAAAAAACATCGATATGCCCAACGATTAAAATACACCCTCCTCTTTCTCTCAAGGGCCTAACAAAGGGATGGACCGGTTTACTGGGCACAGGCCACATTTTGACCGTACCCCAAAAATGAGCACAAAATGAGCACAATCGGGGTCGTGAAGCGGTGCGCGCCAAAATTGATTGGATTGTAACCTCTTAAAATATCGGGAAATTAAATGCGCGCCCAGCAGGATTCGAACCTGCAACCTTTGGATTCGTAGTCCAACACTCTATCCAGTTGAGCTATGGGCGCAGAATGATCGACAGAGCATACCATATAAATCTCAGTGCTTGCAAGAATGCAATAATGTGCTAATAGAGATAGTATAGAGATAGCATATAGCGCAAGGAGGTGATCGGTATGTCCATCATGGAAGCATCTCCGACCCGGGAATCAGATCTTTTTAAAGGCGTAAGCCAGCGCGTAATCAGCGAGATCGGCAAAAGCAGCGAAGAAGCGAGCTTTGAGAAAGATTCAATAATTTTCAAGGTTGACGCTGAGGCTACCTACATCTACGAGCTTGTCGAAGGGGAAGTGGATATTGTGATCCTCGAGCAGGAAAACATGCATTTCAAGGTTGTGAAGCCGGGCGAGATATTCGGCTGGTCGGCGCTTGTCGAACCTTATGTTTACACGGCAACGGCCCGTTGCGTGGCCGACACAAAGATCATAAGGATATCGAGGGATTCTATTGAGAGCGCCGTCAAGCGGCACCCTGAGGAAGGGCTCATCATTTACAAGCATCTCACAGGGATAATAGCCTACAGGCTGAGAAACGCTTATCAGTATATCTACCGGCAGCAATAACTATTTCCGGGCGATATACAACGAAGAAGGAGGTAAAAATGATTGCCCTTAATATGGGTATGGAAGAGGCAAAATTGCTCCTTGAGGTCCTTGAGAGGTACCATATGCACCTTAAGGTGGAGATCCGGCGTACCTACAAGAGAGAGTTTCGCGTTGCCCTCAAGGACCGGGAGAAAGCCCTGGGCGCAATTATTGACCGGGTGAAGAGCCTGGTGAAGTGAGGATCACCGGTTACGCCTAACGGCTTACGATTCACGGGGTTTATCGCCTGACGGGTTTGTAAATGAGGTCTTCTCAATGAATTTGCGGATCGCCTCCAGATACTGTTTGAGGCCTACGAACATGATATCGTTATGCGTCGCTGAAGAGATGATCAGCAGCTCTTTCTCGGATGAGCCGATGTTCGCATAGAGCGACTCGGCTTCTTCCAGGGGGACGAGGTTGTCGTATTCTCCGTGAATAATGAGGATGGGAAGGTTGATCGCCTGGACCATCTGCAGGCATTCCCTGTAATGCTTATCGAGGTCTATGCCCTGGGCAGGGATATTGAGATGGGTGATAAGCCGCGAGACGCTCGGGAAGCCGCTTTCGATAATAAGGCCCCTGATCTTTTCCCCGTGGCGGGCTGCGAGTTCCAGGGCGGAGATGCTCCCCAGGGACCTGCCCATCACCCAGCCGTCGCTTCTCAGCCCCTTTCTCTCAAGCTCATCCCTTATCGCGCCGTAGAGGATAGGCGCATCGTGCGCAATATATGCCAGCGATGGCGTTCCGGTGCTTGCCCCGTAACCCCGGTAATCGGCAACAGCAAGGTTCATTTTATATTTAAAGTAGAATGGCGCAATCTCGTCGTAATCGCTGACCACCTCGCCGTTTCCGTGAAAATAGATGATCCATGGCCACGCGTTGTCCCCTTTATAGGAGCGGCACACTATGGAGACGTCGTCATCGACAGGGACAGAGATGTCGAATGCGTATCCCGGGCATGGCGTGTGGTCTTCTCTGGGATAAAAGACATATGACAGCACCGACGGCTGGTCTATTTCGGAGTAATTCGGCATGACAACCTCCTGTGCGAAGTCAATAACCAAGCATCAATCACCAATAAATACCCAATACCCAATGACCGAATACCCAAAAGATAAAAAAGTAACGAAAGGTTTTCGTTTGGTTATTCTCCTTTATCAACAGCCGTTCGTTATATCTGTCACATCCGATATATTCAGCTCGAGCATCTTTACATTTGCCAGGATCTTTGTGACATTACGCTTTATTGCCTCCATCTCTCCGCCGGTTTTGAGGAGGTGTTCAGCAGCCCCGCGGAGCTCGCTGATGGTCTTGCTCAGATCCTTCATATCAAATTGATCGTTCAATGTGAACCCTCCTTTTTCCTCAGGTCTTTGAAGCGGTGGGCCTTTACCTGGTAGCGGGGGAGGCTGCCATGGGGACGGACCTCGATGCGGTATCCGAGGTTTGTCTTCAATCTTAGCTGGTCCTGCAGGCGCGCCAGGATCAGGTCTTTTTTCTCCTCGTGCCAGGAGCTCATCTCTACCTTCAGAAGAATGTCGTCGACATCCCCGGCCTTGCTTACCACCACCTCATATTCGTCGCCCAGCTCAGGGAAGCTTCTCACAACTTCCTCTATCGCTGTGGGAGCCAGAAGCACCCCTTTTACCTTCGTTATGTCGTCGGCCCTCCCTACGACTCCGCCGTCGATCATCCTGAACGTCCGGCCGCACTCGCAGGTATGGTTTGCCCAGCGGATCACATCTTTCGAATCAAACCTGATGCAGGGCTTGCCGAGCCTGTCGAAGGCAGTAATAAGCATCTTGCCGTTTTTTCCCGGCTCGTCAATGATCTTCCCGGTCTCAATATCCTCTATCTCAACGAGGAAAAAGGCATCGTTCACATGGAGGCCGCCGGGCTGTGAGGTGCATTCATAGCTCCAGGCGCCGATCTCAGTGGCGCCGATGTGATCGTAGACCTTGCAGCCCCAGGCTTCCTCGATGCGTTTTTTTGTCGCCGGGATGCTGGCGCCCGGTTCGCCGGCACAGGTGATCCTCCGGATGGAGAGGTCCCTGACAGGGTCGATGCCCATTTTATTTGCCGTGTCTGCCATCGCGAGGACATACGTGGGGGTAGCCATGAAGGCAGTGCACCTGAGCTCCTGCATCTTGAGGATGCGCGCTTCAGTGTTCAGGACTCCGCCAGGCACAACCTCGCAGCCGATCTTCTCGGCAGCATAGTGACCTGCCCAGAAGGCAACGAAGATATTATACCCGAAGGGAATAAAGACCCTGTCCGTGTCGCGGTAGCCCTGAGCGTAGAGGATATATGACCAGCATTCGGACCACCATTCCCAATCCTGCCAGGTGTCGGCCTGGTAGACGGGGGTGCCTGTGGTGCCGCTTGTTTGCCTGAATGTTGTTACATCCTCGATCGGTACGGACAGTATATCGCCGTAAGGGAAGGGCGGGTTTTTCTGGACATCCCTGAGCATCCCCTTGTCTGTTTTGGGTATTTTCTGTATGTCTTCGAATTTGTTGAGATCTCCAGGTTCAAACCCATTGTCCCGGTATAATTTTTTGTAGAACGGCGAGTTATTATAGGCCCATTCCACGATCCTCTTGAACTTTTTCAGCTGAAGTTGGCGGAGCCTTTCATACGGCAGGGTCTCAAGAACAGGATTCCAAAATGTGCTTTTATTTTTCATAAGGTGCACCTCTAAGTAAAACTTTGTATAACGATATGACTACCACCCTTAGCGGATTGATTTATGGTAGCTGTACAATAAACGTTACTATGATGAAAAGAATTATGCAATTATTTATAATGTGCAATTTTTTTGCAAATTGTTATAATGATCAAAGATCCTGTTAAATAAGGATATTTGGAGGTCCTATGTTATTGCTACCGAAATTTGACTATCATGAGCCGGATAACATGCGAAGCGCCCTTGAACTGATGTCCAGCCTGAAGTCGAACGCAAAGATCATTGCCGGCGGCACGGATATTCTCGTAAATATGAAAAAGGGCGTCATATCGCCGAAATATCTGGTAAGCCTTGGAAAGATGAAGGAACTCTTTGTCTTAGAGCAAAGAAAAAAGGGTATCGCGATCGGTTCCCATGTAATTATCAGTGAGCTGGCAGAGTCAGGCCTTCTATGGAAAAATTTTTCTGTAATAGCGAAGGCGGCAAGCGTTCTGGGGTCGCCGCTTATCAGAAACCGGGCGACAATAGGGGGCAACATCGTTACGGCCAGGCCGGCCGCCGACCTTCCTCCGGCGCTCATGGCGGTTGGGGCAAAGGTAGAGCTGAAGGGCAAAAAGGGGAGAAGGGAAGTGAGCCTCGATGAATTTTTTCTCGGCCCGGGCAAAACCGTCATCAGGGCTGATGAGATACTGACGAAGATCATTATCAATGAGCTGCCTCCCTTTACCGGCGGCGACTATATGAAGCTCGGGCACAGGAAGGCGCTTGAGATAGCTATTGTCGCCGTTGCGGCAAGGGTCACGCTTGATAAGCCGCAGGGCATTATAAAGAATGTCCGGATCATCTTGAGCGCCGTGGCTCCCCAGGCGATCCACGCCGTATCGGCCGAGAAGGTCCTTATTAATGAAAAGCCGACTGAAAAGCTCATTGAAAGGGCGGCAACCCTCGCCATGCAGGACTGCAGTCCCATCACCGACATACGGGGAGGCGCGGAATACAGGAAAGAGATCGTAAAAGTGCTGACAAAGAGGACGCTGCTGAACGCAGTGAAGGCAGTGAACAGGAAGAAGGTGAAAGGAGAAAGGTGAAAGGTCTTAATGCTTTTGTCATGAGCTATGAGCCGGTAAGGAGCGGATTATGAAAAAGTTAATAACACTTTTTGTAAATGACAAGGAATACGAGATCGCCGTAGCGCCCAACCGCACCCTTACCCAGGTGCTCCGGGAAGACCTTGACCTTCTCGGCACAAAGGAAGGATGCGGGGTGGGAGACTGCGGCGCCTGCACGGTGATCCTTGACGGCCGCCCGGTGAATTCCTGCCTGGTCCTCGCAGTCCAGGCAAACGGCAGCCAGATCACCACCATAGAGGGGGTGGCCGAAGGCCAGAACCTCCACCCGGTCCAGCAGGCATTTGTGGACCACGGCGCCGTCCAGTGCGGCTTCTGCACCCCCGGCATGATCCTTTCAGCGAAGAGCCTCCTTGAAAAGAACGCTCATCCGACGGAGCTTGAGACCAGGGAAGCATTGTCCGGCAACCTCTGCAGGTGCACCGGCTACCAGAAGATCGTGGAGGCGGTACAGGCAGCAGCAAAGACAATGAAGAAATGACAGGAAGGAGATGATACGATGAAAGAATATAGCATTGTAAATACGAGGCTTCCAAGGGTTGACGCGCGCGCAAAGGCAACGGGAGAGGCACGGTATACCGACGACCTCTCAATGCCCAACATGCTCTACGGCGCGCTCCTCCAGAGCCCTCTTGCACACGCAAAGATCAAGAATATCGATGTTTCAGCGGCAAAAAAACTGATAGGCGTGAAAGAGGTGGTGACAGCGAAGGAGGCCAGCCCCGTCCGGTTCGGGTTGAGCCCGGCCAGGTACGATGAGACGATGTACTGCAGCGAAAAGGTACGGTACATCGGCGACGAGATCGCCGCCGTCGCCGCCGTCGACCCGGAAACTGCACTTGAGGCAGTGTCGCTCATCAAGGTCGATTACGAAGAGCTTCCTGCCTATTTAAATATCTATGACGCAATGGCGGAGGGAGCGGTAGCGATCCATGCCGACTTTCCGAACAACATCGGGGCCGAGGTGCACCAGGAGTTCGGAAACGTGGAGGAGGCATTTAAGGAGTGTGACTACATCAGGACAGATAAATTTGTAAACAAGAGGCAGGACGGGGCCTTTCTGGAACCGCAGGCCACCCTGGCCCACTATGACTTTAACGGAAACCTGACCCTCTATACGTCAACCCAGTCGCCCCATTATATCCAGAGGATCATCGCGATGGTTCTCAACATACCCGTCGGCAAGGTGCGGGTCGTAAAGCCTTACGTCGGCGGCGGGTTCGGCCCGAAGGCATCGGCGAGCACCCTTGAGCTCACCACCTGCCTGCTTGCCATGAAGACCGGGAGGCCGGTAAAGATGGCCTTTAACAGGGAGCAGGTCTTCATGCATTCCCGCGGCCGCCACCAGTTCTACCACGAGCTGACCACGGGCGTGAAGAAGGACGGAAGGCTTGTCGCCCTCCAGAATACCTGCTACCTTGACGGGGGCGGCTACACGAGCTTCGGCATCGCCACGATCTACTACGCGGGGTCCCTTCTCGGCGCGCCCTACAAGCTCCCCAACATGAAATACGACGGGTACCGCGTCTACACGAACAAGCCTGCCTGCGGCGCACAGCGCGGCCACGGCGGCGTGGCAGCCAGGGCGGCCTTCGAGCAGCAGCTCGACGCCATCGCCGAAGAGATCGGCATGGACCCCGTTGAGTTCAGGCTGAAGAACATGATGCAGAGAGGGGACGTGACCTGCAACGAGTTTAACATGAGCAGCCTCGGCATGAAGGAGTGCATAGAGGCGGTAAGGGACGGCTCCGGCTGGAAGAACAAGAAAGGCAAGCTCCCGAAGGGCAAGGGCATCGGCATGGCGTGCGGATTCTTCGTCTCGGGCGCCGGCTACCCCATATACCGCTCGGAGACCTTCCACTCGACCGCCATGATCAAGCTTTCCGAGGACGGAGGGACAGCGGACCTCTACACCGCTTCGGCGGAGATCGGCCAGGGCTCCGACACGATCCTTGCGATGATCGCGGCGGAGGCAATGGGCGTGAAGTACGATGATATAACGATCCACTCCGGGAGCACGGACTACGGCATCGACCTCGGCGCCTATTCGTCGCGGCAGACCCTCATGTCCGGCCACGCGGTCAAGCAGGCCGGAGAGGATGTGAAGCGGCAGGTCCTCGAGGCGCTGGCGGAGAAGCTCAACGTGCCCGTGGAGGATATAGATGCAAAGGACGGCTTGATACTATTCAAGAAAGGGAATGTTGATTTTTCAAAATTCAGGACGCAGTATATCAAGGAGCACCGCGGCTGGCCCGAGCAGCCAGGCGGGGACATGCTCACCTTCAAGGAGGCAGCCCGCATCGCCTACCTCGAGAAAGGGGTGGTCGTGGGAGGAGGGGCATACAAGCCGGGAGAGCTGGGAGGCTCGTATAAAGGGGCCGCCGTGGGGACATCGCCCGCCTACGGATGCTCGGCACAGGTCGTGGAGGTCACCGTCGACATGGAGACCGGGAAGGTGACCGTGGACAACATGACCGACGCCCATGACTGCGGGTTCGCCATCAACCGCACCAACGTGGAGGGACAGATGCAGGGCTCCCTTTCCATGGGGCTTGGCGAGGCCCTCTTCGAGGAGGTAAAGTTCGACGGCAAGGGCAAGATAGAGAACCCCACGCTGGGAGAGTACCGGATACCCACCGCCCTCGATATGCCCAACGTGAAGACGATCATCGTCGAGAGCGATGAGCCCAACGGCCCCTTCGGCGCCAAGGAGGTCGGGGAGGGGGCGATCATGCCCACGATCCCTGCGATCCTGAACGCCATCTACGACGCCGTCGGCGTGCGCACTACAGAGCTCCCCGTGACAGCTGAAAGGCTGTACACGGCGCTGCAGGAGAAGGATAAGGATAAGAAGTAGAGAGGATCATGTCCATACTGCTCATTCAGAACTGGGATATTATTCATGGAAAGGAAGAGGAGTATGCGAAGTTTATTACTGAAGTATACATACCCGAAACTACGGGGATCGGGATCATCTCCGTAGGCGGTTTTTATGTGGAAGTGGGCTTTGGACCGCGGGTCATCGCGGTCCACAGCGTCAACGAGATGGGCGAGCTCCTGAAGGCCCTTACCGACACGACGTTTAAAAACCTTGCAAAGGAGCTGAGGAAGTACGTCTACAATTTGAGGAGGTACGTGCTGGAGCCCACAGGCGCTGCCCAAAAGGGGAAGTACACAATTCAGAAGGGCGTGTGGAAGTTCAACCAATATTACGATCTGAGGCCTGGGGTAAAGAAGTCATATGCGGAGTTTCTTGTCAATGAATATATCCCGGCCATGGAGAAGATCGATTACGTTAAAGTAACGGGCGGCTGGAACGTTGTCCTCGGGGGATTCAGCGAGATCATTGCAGAGTTTACCTTTGCCGATTCCATAGATATCGGGAGGCTCCTCGCGAATGAGGATTTCAGAAAGATATCGCTGAGGCTTAAAAACGAGTACGCGACCAACTATATGAGCAGGATCATCCGCTGCACCGAGCGGTTTGATGAGCCGCGATGGTTTAAAGTTTAAGAAAGGGAGCCATACTATGGTCTGATGTTGCAGAGTGATTCGTAATTGAAGGGAGGTGATTTCTTTTACGGTACAAACAAAAAAAAGGGGGTAATTATGGCAGATGCAAAGAAATTTCCGTACGCGTCAGAGGTAGTACTACCACCGGAGCTCGAAGGCTGGGAAGAGATGTACCCGCCCCAGCGTCTATTCAGCAAGGACAGAGAAGCCTGGGAGAACAAGCATTTCTGGTATCAGGACAAGATCCATGCGCCTGAGCCTATGTATCCGCTTGACGATATCTTCCAGGAGGCATGGCAGATATCTCTTTCCCAGTTCACCACAAGGGTTTTTTGTATCCCGCCGGCACAGGGCGTAGCGCAGAGGATGCTCGGGTGCTACATGTATATTACGGCGGTGGAGCCGCCGCCTCCAGAGGTGATCGGAGAGAAGGCGGAGCGCTTTCAGAAAAGGGTATTTTACGTTTTTGAGAACTACGATGCGCTGTGGGAGAAGTGGCTTACAAAGTTCCAGGCCCTGGGAAGGGAGATGGAATCGCTCAAGATACCAAAGGAATTTGACAAATATGTGCCCGATTCTGAGATCTTCCCGGCCCCGAGAGGCTATACGCAGGCATACGAGATCATAGAGGCGTTCAATACCATCATAAGCCAGATATTCAAGGCATGGCAGTACCATTTTGAGTATTTGAACCTTGCCTATCTTGGGTATCTCATGTTTGTGGACACGGCGCGGAAATTATTCCCCGGCATAAAAGAGAGCACCATCGGAAAAATGGTCGCCGGGGCCGAGGTGTCCATGTTCCGCCCGGAGGAAGAGCTGTGCCGGTTAAGCAGGCTGGCAGCAGGACAGCCGCCCGTGGCCGAGATCCTGAAAAAGAATATCCCTGCCGATAAGAAGATGGAAGAACTAAGAAGTATCGATGCCGGGAGGGTATGGATCGGGGAGCTTGAAAGGATCAAGAATCCCTGGTTCTTCGTATCCTGCGGAAGCGGCTGGTACCACTTCGAGGGCAGCTGGACAAACAAGATGGATGTGCCTTTCAGCTATATGCAGAGCTATGTTCAGAGGCTCGAAAAGGGAGAGAAGATAGAGAGGTCCCTCACGGCGATCAGCGAGGAAAGGGACAGGATCGTCAGCGAGTACAAGGCCCTCATAAAGACCGACGATGACAGGAAGTCTTTTGAGGACGCATACAAGGTCGTAAGGACGATCTACCGGTATGCCGAAGACCATCTCTTCTGGGTTGAGCACTGGCTCCATACGATCTGGTTCGAAAAGATCAGGGAATTCGGAGATATCCTTGTTAAAAACAACGTGCTGAAGAAAACGGACGACATATTCCTCTTTAACAGATTCGAAGTGCCCATGCTGCTCGAAGACCTGGCAACTGCGTGGGCTTTGGGGGAAGGCGCCCCTACAAGGGGTCAATTCTGGATGGAAAAGGCAGCGAAGAGGAAGAAGATACTTGATGCGGCGAGGGAATGGATGGCGGCGCCGGGGCTTGGCGTGCCGCCGGAAGAGGTTTCCGAGCCGTTCACCGTCATGCTCTGGGGGGTCACTACGGACAAAGTGGCCGAATGGCTGAAGGGCTCCGAGACGGCATCCAAGGACGTTAACGAGATCAAGGGTTTTGCGTCATCCGCGGGAGTCGCCGAAGGCCCTGCGAGGGTGCTCAAGCTCCTTGAAGACGTTGTGAAGCTGGAGGCAGGGGAGATCATGGTTGCCCCCTGCACCAATCCTTCATGGGCGCCGGTCTTTACAAAGATAAAGGCGGCCGTAACGGACATCGGGGGGCTCACATCCCATGCTGCCATCGTTTCGAGGGAGTATGGCCTGCCGTCTGTGACCGGTACAGGGATCGCCACATCGGTAATAAAAACAGGCGATATCATCAAGGTCGACGGCAGTACGGGCGTCGTCACGATCGTTAAGAGGGTATAGGCTTTGTAAACAAAGCGGGTTGGGAGTGCCGTTGCAGCGCTCCCAACCCCTTACGAAGCAAATAGGATGAAGTAAAGAAGGGGGAATTATTATGGCAGAGAAATGGATCTACTGGTTGAAAGAGGTTGGACAGGAGGACAATAATGTCGTCGGAAAGAAGTGTGCCAACCTTGGAGAGCTGACAAAGGCAGGGTTCCACGTACCGCCGGGCTTCGCCCTCGGCGTTGAGGCATATTCCCGGTTCATGAAAGAGACAGAGGCCACGGACCTTTTATTAAAATTTCTGGATACCTTCCACGCTGACCCGAACAATGTTGCCGACACTCTGAAATACGAAGAGGCGTCGAATACAATGAGAGCTCTGGTTGAATCGGTAAAAATGCCGCCTGATATGGAAAAGAATATAAAAGAATACTACGCAGAGATGTGCAGGATTGCAGGCTGTGAAAATATATATGTTGCGACGCGCTCGGCAGGGCCGACGAGCCACCCTGGCCAGTATGAGACATACCTGAACGTAAGCGGGGCAGATGATGTGGCGCTTAATGTGATACGGGTATGGTCGAGCACGTTCAACACCCGCTCTGTCATCGCGAGGGCGAGGCTCAACCTGCCGCTTCATTACGACCCGATAGGCGTGGCGGTGCTGACCATGGTTGACGCAAAGGCCGCGGGAGTGATGTTCACGGTAAACCCTGTGAACGGCGACGAGTCAAAGGTGGCGATCGAAGGAAGCTTCGGCTACGGAGAGGCGGTCGTCTCGGGCAACGTGACGCCCGACAGGTACCTGGTAGATAAGATCACCCTGGAGATAGATGAAAAGGTCATTTCAGATAAAGGGAGCGAATTCATCTACAACCCTGAAACAAAAGAGATGGAATATACAGAGCTGCCGCCGGACCAAAGGAAAAGGCAGTGCCTTGAAGATAAAGAGGTGTTGGAGCTCACGAGGCTCGCAAAAAAGGTCGAAGCCCATTTTGGATGCCCCCAGGACGTAGAGTGGTCCATCTCGAGAAGCCTCCCCTTTCCGGAAAGCATCTTTCTCGTGCAGGCCCGTCCGGAGAGCGTGTGGGGCAAAAAAAAGAAGGAATCCGTCCTTGGAAAGAAAAGCGGTATGGAGCTTTTGTTCGAGAGGGCAACGACGCCTATAAAGCTGAAGATATGAACTTGTACGGCACCCTCAAAGGATGAAATTGATGTATCCAGGATCTTTCCTGAGGATGAGCACCGGTATCGGACTTTCCCCGCAAACACGCTCATTCCGCTCCTGCGGCGCAATTACTGGGGCTTGCGTCGCCCCCTCTTCGAGCGAAGCCCGAAGAGACTCCCCTTCTCGTCCACTGTGTGGGCTGGTATATGTTCGCTCGCGCTCGGCTTCGGAACTTTTGCCTGACGGCAAAAGACCGAGCTTCCTTGCCTCACGACGGTTTGCTACGGGAACGGTTTCATTGCGAGGTCAGTCTCGAGCAACAAGCCCGATGCCGGTGCTCTCATAATGTATACGGGATACGCTATTTTCTGCGTAATATTAAAATTTGAACATCCAATGTTCAAAACAAGGGCACGTTTTTATAATTTAGTCCGGATGATTCCCCACAGCTTACTGCGGGGCAACACCGTCCCCTCTCCCCTCGCAGGAGAGAGCCAGAGAGATCCATAGCGGGTACCACTCTCCCCTGGCGGGAGAGAGCCTTCTACAATTTCCCTCTCCCCTGGCGGGAGAGGGCAGGGTGAGGGGGAAACAGGAAATTGATATGAAAAAATATCTGTTAATCATCACCACGCTTGATACGAAGGGAAGGGAAGCGGAATATGTAAGGGACTGTGTTCAGGGCCTCGGCGTGCAGCCTTTGTTGATGGATACGGGAACCCTGGGAAGGCCGCTTGTTGATCCTGACATTACGAGCAAGGATGTGGCCCTTGCGGCCGGGCATGACCTTGAAGATATCATGAAGAAAAAAGACCGTTCAGGCGCTGTCGCCGCCATGGAGAAAGGCGGGGCCGTCCTGGCGAGGCGCCTGTTCGATGAAGGAAAGCTCCACGGCGTTTTCGGGATGGGCGGCGGCACCGGCACGGCGATAGTGACTTCCATTATGCGCTCGCTGCCGTTCGGCCTTCCGAAGGTTGTCGTTTCAACCGTCGCGTCCCGCGACATCAGGGAGTACATAGGCACAAAAGACATCGTCATGTTTCATTCTGTAGCAGACATCCTGGGCTCCAATGAATTTATTCGTCGCATACTCGCGCAGGCGGCCCACGCGGTATGCGGGATGATGCAGCTGGGGGCCGCTGTCGAACAGGGGAAGCCCATGGTGGGAGTCACGGCCTACGGTGTCAATTCTGCCTGCGCGCTGAACGCAGAGCCGTTCCTTGGAAAAAAGGGATACGAGATGATCGGGTTTCATGCCAATGGGGTCGGCGGAATGGCGATGGAGGAGATGGTAGGGCAGGGGCTGCTCGCCGGTGTCCTTGATTTTACTCCCCACGAATTGGCGGACGAGATGTATGGAGGGTATTGCAGGGGCATAGGCCAGAAGCGGTTCGAGATGGCAGGGGAAATGGGCATACCGCTCGTTCTCGCGCCCGGCGGCCTTGACAACGCCGTCTTCAGCCCCTATTACCCCATGCCGGACACCTTGAAGGGGAGAAAGATCCACGCACACGACACGCGTTTTTGTGTCCGCATGGATAGGGATGAAATGGTAAAGTTTGCGGAGATTATCGGGGAGAAGCTCAACAGGTCGCGGGGGCCGGCTCATGTGCTTATACCGGGGAGGGGATGGTCCGAGGCCGATAAGCCCGGAATGGAGCTTTTTGATCCTGATGCCGACAGGGTTTTTGTTGACAGGTTGAAGAAGATCCTCGGGACGGGTATCCCCGTTGAGGAGATGGACGTCCACATAAGCGAGGCGGCATTTGCGGAGCGGGCGGTAGATATCCTCGACGGGATGATAAAAAAGATAGAGAAAAACCACGCGAAAAAGGTAAAATAACAGGATGGATTTTTTTGACATCACGGAGCAAAAAGGGCCTTTTGCGGTATCGGCGCACACCATGTTGATCGGCAGCGACGTCCTTGTCGCTCTCACCGGCGGACGCGCCCACATCGGCGCTGTCGCTATTGCGCAGCCAAGGCCCAGCATCAAGGACGCGCAAAAGATAAGCTCGACCAGCTCGGTCTTTACCCATGTAGGCCACAAGGAAGACGTGGTGGCAAAGGCAATGTCGGAGGAGCTTTCAAAAGAGCTGAACAAAAGGGCGGTGGTCGCCGCCGGCATCCACTGGGACGGATTGAAAAAGAAAGACATCGAGCTTATTGTTGGTTTATGCAGGAACATTACAAAAAGGATCATCGCGGAGGTGTCAAAAAGGTGAGGCGCATAATCGTCGGAATCACGGGCGCGACAGGGGTCATCTATGGCATCAGGCTGCTCGAGGCGCTAAAGAACGCAGAGGTCGAAACGCACCTCATCCTCTCTGATGCGGGGAAGAAAAACATACTTATTGAAACGGATTACGCGATCGGGGATGTGGAGAGGCTTGCCTCCCAGGTCCACGATGTGGAGAATCTTGCATCTTCCATATCGAGCGGGTCCTTCAAAACCGATGGGATGGTCATAGTTCCCTGCACGGTGAAAACGCTTTCCGGCGTAGCCCACTCGTATAACGACAACCTTATTGTGCGGGCTGCCGACGTTGTCCTGAAAGAAAGGCGGAGGCTGATCCTTGTGGTGCGGGAGACGCCGCTTCACAAAGGCCACCTTGAGCTTATGAGCAGAGTTGCCGACCTCGGCGGCATCATTCTGCCGCCCATCCCCGCGTTCTACCACTCGCCGCGCACTATAGACGACCTGCTGGATCACACCACGGGAAAGATACTGGACCTTCTCGAGATAGAAAACTCCCTCTTTGCGAGATGGAAGGGAATGAACGAACGGAAACCGTAAGAATCTGTTCAATGTTCCATGTTCAACGTTCAACGTTAAAATAGGACAGATTCGATGCGTCAAAGGGGACGCGAAACATGTCATTGCGAGCCCGCAGGGCCTGGCAAGCTCATTTCTTGTTTGTCTCGTTTCTTTGGTTTTACTGGCTTCTTTTTGGTCCCAACGTTGAACATTGAACGTTGAACCTTGAACGGCTTTTATATTATTCAAGCATCCAGTGACGAGTAACCAGCATCAAGCATCCGTGGGCGGCTCCCTTAGAATTCTTTCCCGTGAACTATGGACCATAAGCTCTCTGCTCCCTGTTCTCTGCTCTCTGCTCATTATCGTTCTTAATAGTGAACAATATTTTTTACAATGGTTGTTGACAATCTTATAAAATTCATGATAGATAATGCTTACATTTTTTGTTCAGGTTGTTTTTTTAAAAATACAATTAAGAATACAATATGGACACAATAAATTTAAGCAATAAAGTCGATTGGGAATTTATAGAGCAGGTAAAGGAAGAAAGCGGACAGAACCCTTCTCTCTGCTATCAATGCGGCAACTGCACTGCAGGCTGTCCCTATACGAATTATTTCGATTATCCCGTAAGCATGGTCATGCGGCTTCTCCAGGCCGGGCAGAAAGATACCATCCTCAATTCAAAGGCGATATGGCTGTGCGCGACCTGCGAGACCTGTACGACGAGATGCCCCTGCGAGATAGATGTTGCGCACATAATGGATACGTTAAGGATCATCGCGCGGAGAGAAGGCAGGGTTTCCGAAAAGGATGTAAAGCTTTTCTACGACTCTTTTCTTGATTCAGTGAAGCAGTTCGGCCGGATTTACGAGATGGGCACGCTCCTCATGTATAACCTGAGGTCAGGCCATCTTCTCGCCGACGCAGACCTGGGGCCAAAGGTGTTGACAAAGGGGAAGATCCATTTTTTCCCGACGAAGATAAAAGGCAGCGACAAGGTCGCACAGATCTTTGAACGCTTCCAGAAAAAGGCTAAAAGACATGGCTGAAAAAGAATACGCCTATTACAGCGGCTGTTCCCTCGAAGGTACCGCGAAGGAATATGACACCTCTCTCAGGCTTGTTATGGAGACGCTGGGAGTAAAGCTTGCAGAGATACCGGACTGGAGCTGCTGCGGTTCAACGCCGGCCCATACCGTTGACCATGTCTTCGCCGCAGCCCTTGCCGCACGGAATCTCGCTATCATTGAAAAGATGAATACCCACACCGTGACGGTGCCATGCCCGTCGTGCCTGACGGTGCTGAAAAAGGCGCACATCGGTATGACCACCGATGAATCCTTTAAAAACGAAGTAAATGAGCTTCTTGACGAACCATACGAAGGGAAGGTTACCGCCAAATCGTCGCTGCAGGTTATCTACGAAGACATCGGCCTTGAGGCGATCGCCGATAGGGTGACCCATGCATTGCCGGACCTCAAGGTCGTGGCCTATTATGGCTGTATCCTTAACAGGCCGCCTGATGTCGCCCAGTTTGATGACCCCGAGAACCCTGTTGCAATGGACAAGGTCATCTCGGCCCTCGGCGTAGAGGTGCTTGATTATGCCTTTAAGACAGAGTGCTGCGGCGCCGCGTTCGGCGTCCCCAAGCGGTCGATGGTGAACGAGCTGACATACAAGATCATCTCTATGGCCGTAGACTCGGGAGCGAACTGCATCGCTGTTGCCTGCCCGCTGTGCCAGCAGAACCTCGACCTCCGGCAGGAGCAGGTAAATCGCACTATGGGTGCGTCGTTCAATATCCCCATCCTCTACTTTACGCAGATCATGGGGCTGGCATACGGGTATTCCCCCGAAGAACTGGGGATGGACATGCTTGTGGTGAGCGCCGACCACCTGATGAGGAACAGGGTCCCCATTGCGGAATACAGGGCAATGAAAGAGGCTGAGGCCGCGGCGGCAAAAAAACCGGCAAAGGCCAAAGCAATAAAAGAAGAACCGAAAGAAGCGGAAGCGGCAAAAACGGAGGAGAACTGACTTATGCGCGTTGGTGTTTTTATTTGCCATTGCGGAAATAACATCGCGGGAACTGTTGACGTGGCGAGAGTGGCTGCCGAGATGAGGAAGCTGCCGGGCGTCGTCTATGCCACGAACTATATGTACACATGCTCTGAGCCGGGACAGGAAGAGATCAAGCAGGCGATAAAGAAGGAGAACCTCGATAGGATCGTTGTTGCCGCATGCTCGCCGAGGATGCACGAGAACACGTTCAGGAAGACCGTCGAAAAGGCGGGGCTGAACCGGTATTACTTTGAGATGGCCAACATCAGGGAGCATATCTCGTGGATCGGCGAGAACAAGGAGCTCAATACCAACAAGGCGATCGAGGCGGTGAAGATGGCCGTTGCAAAGGTGATGAACGACAAGCCGCTCTACTCGTCGTCGTTCAAGGTCAACAAGAGGGTGCTGGTTATAGGCGGCGGCGTTGCAGGCATGCAGGCGGCGCTTGACTGTGCCGACGGTGGGCTGGATGTTGTCCTTGTCGAGAAAAGCCCGAGCATCGGCGGGATGATGGCGCGGCTTGACAAGACATTTCCCACCATAGACTGCTCGATCTGCATCCTCGGGCCCAAGATGGTCGATGTGGCGCAGCATGAAAAGATCAAGCTCTACGCCTATTCGGAGATCGAGGAGATAAAAGGCTACGTCGGCAACTACCAGGTCAAGATACGGAAGAAGGCGACCTACGTTGACTGGACGAAGTGCACGGGCTGCGGCGCATGCATGGAGAAGTGCCCCACCAGGAACGCTTACGATCATTTCAACTTCGGGGTTGCCCCGACGCGGGCGATCAATATCCCCTTCCCGCAGGCGATCCCCAAGAAGGCAAAGATCGACCCGACGTTCTGCAGGCAGTTCACGAAAGGGAAATGCGGCGTCTGTGCGAAAGTGTGTCCTACAGGGGCGATCAATTACGAGATGCAGGACGAGATCGTCACCGAGGACATCGGCGCGATCGTTGTCTCAACCGGGTACGGGCTTTTCGACCTCGACAAATTTCCTGAGTACGGCGCCGGGCGCTATCCCGACGTGATCACGGGCATCCAGTACGAGCGGATTCTCAATGCCTCGGGACCCACGTCAGGCCACATCCTGCGGCCATCCGACCAGGCCGAGCCGAAGACGGTCGTCTTTGTCTCCTGCGCCGGATCAAGGGACAAATCGCTCGGAGTGCCCTACTGCTCCAACTTCTGCTGTATGTACATCGCAAAGCAGGCGATCCTCACAAAGGACCATGTGCCCGACTCGCAGTCCTATGTCTTTTATATGGATATTCGTTCCCCCGGAAAAGGGTACGATGAGTTCACCAGGAGGGCACAGGAGGAATACGGGGCGAAATATATTAGAGGCAGGGTCTCGAAGATCTATCCCAAAGGCAAGAAGATGGTCGTACAGGGCGCAGATACCCTTCTTGGTACAAAGGTGGAGATCGAAGCTGATCTCGTGGTCCTCGCAACTGCTGTTATTTCCGCGCCGGGAGCAGCCGGCATGGCAGAGAAGCTCCATATCTCCTACGATACCTTTGGTTTTTATGTTGAGAGCCACCCGAAATTGCGGCCCGTTGAGACGAACACATCAGGGGTATATCTTGCCGGCGCATGCCAGGGGCCCAAAGATATTCCCGCTTCGGTAGGCCAGGGGAGCGCTGCGGCAAGCAAGGTGCTGTCGCTCTTCTCGAAGGACATGCTCGAATCCGACCCGGCGATCGCACAGGTCAACATCAACGCCTGCGTCGGGTGCCTGAAGTGCGTCAAGACCTGTCCTTTCCAGGCCATCAAGGAAGAAGAGCTCAGGAACGGCAAGAAGGTCGCAAAGGTCATCGAGACGGTCTGCGCCGGCTGCGGCGTCTGCACGTCCACGTGCCCCTGCGGCGCGATCCAGCTTCAGCACTTTACCGACAACCAGCTCTTAGCGGAGGTTAATGCCATATGCCAGAGCTAACAGGAAAGGAACTTCGGGTCGTAGGTTTTCTTTGCAACTGGTGCTCCTACGGCGGCGCGGATACGGCCGGCGTGGCGCGGTTCAAACAGCCCACGGACCTGCGCATCATCAGGGTGCCCTGCTCGGGCAGGGTGGACCCGCTCTTCGTCGTGAAGGCCCTCCTTGCCGGCGCCGACGGCGTCCTTGTTTCAGGATGCCATCCAAGAGATTGCCACTACACGGACGGCAATTTCTATGCGCGCAGGAGGCTTGAGATGCTGAAAAGGCTCCTTCCTTTCATCGGCATCGATGAAAGAAGGTTTCACTATACATGGGTTTCCGCATCTGAAGGGCAGAAATGGCAGCAGGTGGTCACCGAGTTCACGAACAGGCTCCACCAGATCGGCCCTTTGCATGCAAAGAAGGAGAATGAAGGTTGAGCACTGAAAAAGTGAAAGAGGCGATCGCGAAGATATTGCCGGACGTTGAGACGGTGATCTGCTGGCAGGGCGGCTTCGATGCCGTCCACGCAACGCCTTGCTTCATCACCAAGCCTGACGAGATCGACAAGGTCATATGGAACCCGCTGTGCGCGCAGAACCTGACAAGCTACCTGCCCTCTCTGAACAAGAAGAAGGTGGGTATCGTCGTCAAGGGCTGCGACAGCAGGACGATCATACAGTATCTGCAGGAAGGCCTCATCGACCGGGAAAAGGTCGTCATCATAGGGATACCCTGCACGGGGGTCGTGAGCGTAAAGAAGGTCCTCAAAGAGATAGGCCAGGAGCCTGTACTCGATGCATCTTTCAGCGGCAGCGGCGGCATCACGGTAAGGACGGCGAAAGGGGAAAAGGCCCTGTCGGTCGCCGATGTGTGCCCCGATAAATGCAGGTCCTGCCAGTATCCGACGCCCCTTGTGTACGATCATCTGGTCGGCGACCCGATCACGTCCGACAAACCGAAGGAAAGCGTCTACCAGGATGTCCGCGAATTTGAGGCGAAGACGCTGGAAGAGAGAAAGGCTTACTGGGAGAAGGAGCTTGGCCGGTGCATCCGCTGCTACGCATGCAGGAACGCGTGCCCTATGTGCATCTGCCAGGACAGCTGCATCGCCGAGACGCGAGAGCCGCACTGGATCAGCCAGAAGCTCTCCCTGCAGGAGAAGTTCATGTTCCACATGATCCATGCCCTGCACCTCGCAGGCCGCTGCGTCGAGTGCGGCGAATGCGACCGTGTCTGTCCTATGGACATCCCTGTTTCGAAGATAAAGAAGAAGATCAACGCCGAGATGAAAGAGCTTTTCAATTACGAGACCGGGGTCAATCCCGACGATAGGCCGCCGATGTTCACATTTAACGTTGATGAAGTGAAGATCAAGGAGCACAAGATCTAATGCCAGATACAGGTTACCTTCCCAAGGGAAAGATAAAGGACTTTATCAAGGAGCTCGCGAAGGACGCCATCGTCTATGCGCCCGTCCTTGAAGGGGAAGCCGTAGTCTTCGGTCCTTTTAGCGAAGAGCAGGAACTGTGCCTTGAAAGGCCGGCGAACACCCCACCGAAGTCGGTCATCTATCCTCAGAGCGAGACGCTCTTTACGTTCGAGCACAAGAAAGACCCCGAGGACCATCAGAAGATGTCCGTTGAATTAAAGGCCGGCATCGATGCTCCGGGCACGGTTATCTTCGGAGCGCGCCCCTGTGACGCCAAGGGCTTCATTATCTATGACCGGGTGTTCATCAATACCGATACGCCCGACCCCTATTATATGAAACGGCGAGAGAACACGCTTATTGTTACGCTGAGCTGCGCGGCTCCTTTTTCGGGATGCTTTTGCGTTGCCGTCGGAGGCAGCCCGGCAAGCAAGGAAGGCGCAGACGCAATGCTGACGGAGCTTCCGGACGGTTATCTGATCGAGCCCGTCACGGAGAAGGGAAGGGCGATCCTCAACAAGCCGATGATAGAAGACGGCAGCTCCCGCCTCAAGGACGCGCAACAGGTCCAGCAGAAGGCCCACGAAGCAGTGAAGAACCCTTTCGCGAAGGGAAGGCCGGAAATATCCCCGGAGCTTTTCGACGCCGACCCGTTCTGGGAACAGGCCTTGAGCAAATGCGTGAGCTGCGGAGCCTGCACCTACCTTTGCCCCACCTGCTATTGCTTCAACATTACCGATGAGCAGACATTCGGGAAAGGCGAAAGGATACGGAGCTGGGACGCGTGCATGTTCTTTCACTTTACCCTCGAGGCGAGCACCCACAATCCGAGGCCGACAAAATTCCAGCGGTTCAAGAACCGCGTAGGCCACAAGTTCGTCTATTATCCTGAGAAATACGACGGGGCGATAGCATGCTGCGGCTGCGGAAGATGCATCAGGTACTGCCCTGTTTCCGTGGATATCAGCGAGATCGTGAACGACCTTGGAGGAGGCGGGCAGAAGCAGCAGACAGCAGGGAGCGCAAAAAATGATTGATATAAAGAATCCATACCTGCCGGAACTCGCAACGGTGTTGCAGGTCATCGAAGAGACGCCGAACATAAAGTCCTTCCAGGTGGTATTCAACGACCCCGAGAAGATGAAGGGCTTCGCATTCCAGCCGGGCCAGGTCGGCCAGCTTTCGGTCTTCGGGGCCGGCGAGTCTACCTTCGTCATCAATTCGCCGCCGACGAGGATGGAATACCTCCAGTTCAGCGTCATGAAGGCAGGAGAGGTTACCGCGGCGATCCATAACCTTTATCCCGGTGACCAGGTGGGCATACGCGCCCCTCTCGGCAACTGGTTCCCCTATGAAGAAATGAAAGGGAGGAATATCCTTTTCATCGGCGGCGGGATCGGCCTTGCGCCGCTTCGGACGCTGATCCTCTTCATGCTCGACAACCGCTCGGACTACAAGGATATAACAATAATTTACGGGGCAAGGACACCGCCTGACCTCTGCTACAAGGACGAGCTCAAGGAATGGGAGGAGCGGTCTGACGTAAACCTCATTCTCACTGTAGATAATGAATATCCCGGGTGGGTCAAGCGGACAGGCTTTGTGCCGACGGTGCTGAAGGAAGTCGCCCCGTCGCCCGATGATACGGTAGCCATCACGTGCGGGCCGCCGATCATGATCAAATTTGTCCTCGAGGGGCTGGCGCAGCTCAAGTTCAAAGACGAGGATATCATAACGACCCTTGAGAAAAGGATGAAGTGCGGCATCGGCCTCTGTGGAAGATGCAACATCGGGTCCAAATACGTCTGCAAGGACGGCCCGGTCTTCTCCCTCGCCCAGCTCAAAGAGATGCCAGACGAAGTATAATCGAAGGTGCGCCATCCATGTATCGTTGTAGATTTTCCCACGGGTATTGTGTGAATAACCAATAACCAAGCACCAATAACCAATTAATACCCAATACCCAATGACCGAATCACCAATGTAAACCATAAGGTATTCTGTTTGGTTATTGAATATTGGGTATTGGTGATTAATTGGAGCTTGGTTATTGGTGTTTGGTAATTATTTGCTATGAGCTATGAGCCGTGAGCTGCTCTACAGGCTTCCCCACTTTTCCCTGAGCAGGTCGCCGAGGCTGCCCAGCCCGCCTGTTGCCTGCTCTTCTTTTTTCACAGTGTCCCTGTAAGAATTGTAGACATCTTCCTCTATCTTTTCGTCCACCCTGTTTCTGCTGAGGGTGACCTTTCTGCGGTTCTTGTCGATTTCGGTCACTATGGCCTGCATCGCGGTGCCGGCCGGAAACATGCGGTTGTGGTTGGTCCCCCGCGGTGTTCCCATCTCTGAATTGGGGATGAATCCGGTGAGATAGTCGCTTATCTTGAGAAATACTCCGGCAGGTATCACCTTCTCCACGGTCCCGTGGACGATATCGCTGACAGAAGGGAGCTGTATCTCATCGAGGTTGATCTTCTGTTCCATGGAGAGCGTTATCTTTCTGCTTGCAACGTCGATATCAATGACGCGAGCCTCTATCCACTGCCCTACTTCCACGGCCTCTTTCGGATGCTTTATTCGTTTCCCGGTGCCGAACTTTGAGATAGGTACGAGCCCGTCTATGCCTGGCTCCAGGTTCACAAAGGCGCCGAAGCTCTCAAGACGGACGACGGTGCCATTGACCATGCTGTCTACGGGGTACTTATCGGCAGCGCCTGTGTACGGGTCGGGCTGCATAGATTTCAGGCTCAGGGTAAGGCGGTTCTTTTCCCAGTCAATGGCAATGACTTTTACGGTCACTTCCTGGCCTGTCGACAGAAGGTTGTCTGCCCTTTCGGCACGGTTCCACGAGAGTTCGCTGGTGGGAATAAGCCCGTCGATGCCGCCGAGATCGACAAAGGCGCCGAACTTTTGTATTGCACGGACCCTTCCTGTAACCTCCATGCCTACCTGGAGGCTTTCCTTGAACTTTGCAACCCTCTCCTGCTGCTCTTCTTCAAGGAGAATCCTCCGGGAAAGGATCACATTGCGCCCGTTTTCCTTATATTCAAGGATCTTAAAGGGGAATGTCTGGTTGATGTAAGACTCGGACTTCCGTTCACCTTTCAGGTCAATATGTGAAAAGGGGCAGAAGCACCTGACCTTGCCGATATGGACCTCAAAACCGCCTTTAAGCTCGACGGTGACCTTCCCGTTGACCGGAAGATTTGCCTCATAAGCGTTACGGATGCCCTGAAGGTCTACTGTCGAGTACCCTTTGCTGCGGCTTGTAAATCTTTTCAGGCCGTCCGAGAAGGCTACAAAAAAGGCATCGATGGTATCGCCTTCGCTTACATGGTAGGTGCCGTCCTCTTTTAAGAACTCATTGACGTTTATTACGCCTTCGCTTTTCCCGCCAAGGTCGATGAAGACATAATCTCCAGAGATGCTCACTATCCTTGCACTTATTTTTTGGCCTGGATCAAGCCTCCGGGAGCCGGCGCTGCTCTTTTCAAAGAGGGTTGCAAAATCCTCTTCTTCGGCGCCATAGGTAATATTTGCATTGGTATCTGCTTCAGGTATGGTATTTTGAACGTTTTCTTCAGTCATTTTTCAGCCCTCTTATGGAACGATGTTAGTGAGCCTATAATGTACACTTTCTCATCCCGAAAGTCCAGAAAAAGCAGAATAACCAATAACCAAACATCAATCACCAATTAATAACCAATAACCAATGACCGAATACCCAATAAAAATATGCCGGAAAGCTCCCGTTTGTTGTTGAATATTGGGTATTGGTGATTGGTTATTTTAGCCATGTTCTTGTTTGACAATTATCATGCCATGAAATAACATATGCTGCAAGCATGGATATCGGCCCGAAATATGAGAAGCTGAAGGAGATCATCGGGGGATTGGGGAAGGTCATCGTTGCCTGTTCGGGAGGGGCGGACAGCACCTTCCTTTTGAAGGCCTCTTTTGACGTACTCGGCAGGGAGAATGTCCTTGCCGTCATCGCATCGTCGCCGATCTATCAGGACGAGGATATCCGGTCGGCCGAAAGGACAGTCAGGGCCATTGGCCCGGAATGCGTGATTGCGGAAACATCCCAGTTAAATGAGAATAAGTTTGTTATTAATCAAATAGATAGATGCTATTATTGTAAGAAAATTATTATAGATGAGTTAATAACTATAGGAAAAAAAAGAGGAATAAATAATATAACCGAAGGTTCAAACTATGATGACATATCCGATTTCAGGCCGGGGAACAGGGCGTGCCGTGAGAAAGGCGTCGCGAGTCCGCTCCAGGCGGCAGGGCTGACAAAGAAAGAGATACGTGAGCTTTCAAGGGCGCTCGGGCTCCATACAGCGGACAGGCCCTCTGATACCTGTCTCGCAACGAGGATCCCCCACGGGACGCCGATAGACAGGGCGCTGCTGGAAAAGGTAGGACGATCGGAGCGCTTTATAAAAGAGCTTGGCGTGAGGCAGGTAAGGGTAAGGTGCCACGGCAATATCGCCCGGATCGAAGTGGCCCGGGATGAACTTGAGAAGATCCTGGGGAATAGGGATAATGTTGCCGGGGCATTGAGGGAATACGGATTCATGTACATAGCCCTCGACATTGAGGGATACAGAAGCGGGAGTATGAATGCATAACGTAAGAAACTTGAATAACCAATCACCAATAACCAAGCTCCAATTAATCACCAATACCCAATATTCAATCACCAAGCAAAAGCTTTCCGGTATTTTTCTTGTTTGGGTGTTCGGTCATTGGTTATTGGGTATTAATTGGTGATTGATGTTTGGTTATTGGTTATTATTTTTACAGAGAGGTTTATCATGAAAGCGATGGTGATCAATAGGATCTGCAGGCTTGACGTGGACAAGAAACCGCTGGAGAGCATGGATATGCCCGTCCCGGTCCCCGGAGAAAAGGAGCTGCTCATCAAGGTGTCTGTGTGCGGCGTCTGCCATACTGAGCTGGATGAGATCGAGGGGAGGACGCCGCCGCCGGTGTTTCCCATGATCCCGGGCCACCAGGTCATCGGGACAATAGCAGAGACGGGAAGCGAGGTGACACGGTTCCGGAGAGGGGAGAGGGTGGGGATCGCGTGGATCCATTCCGCCTGCGGCGCCTGTAAGTTTTGCCTTGAAGGCAACGAAAATCTCTGTGACGATTTCGAGGCAACGGGCAGAGACGCCCACGGCGGCTATGCAGAATTTACTACAGTCGGGGAGGATTTTGCCTACAGGATACCTGAAGCCTTTACCGACTTTGAGGCGGCCCCGCTTTTGTGCGCCGGGACGATAGGGTACAGGTCTCTGAGGCTGACCGGCATGAAGGACGGGGAGATTCTGGCGTTGATCGGTTTCGGGGCCTCTGCGCACCTCGTTATCCAGATGGCGCAGTACAGGTATCCGAATTCAAGAATACTTGTCTTCGCGAGGAGCGCCGGGGAAAGGGAATTTGCAAAGGAGCTGGGGGCATACTGGGCCGGTGATACGTCCGATGAGCCGCCGGAAAAATTCCATCGTGCCATCGATACTACGCCCGTATGGGGTACCATCGTTGACGGCCTGCAGAATATGGAAAAAGGAGGCAGGTTCGTCATCAATGCGATCCGCAAAGAAGAGTCTGACAAAGTGGCGCTCATGAAGATCGATTACCCGGAGCACCTGTGGCTGGAGAAAGAGATCAAGAGCGTGGCCAATGTCGCCGGACAGGATGTGCAGGAATTCCTTGACCTTGCCGCAAAAATTCCTATCAAGCCCGAGGTGCAGGTCTACAGGCTGGAAGAGGCAAACCAGGCGCTTACCGATCTCAAGGAGAAGAGGATAAGAGGGGCAAAGGTATTAAAAATATCTTGATGTTATATGTTATTAGTGATAAATATAATGAATTATTATGTATAATTTATTATAATAAAAGAGAAATGCCGAAGACGGGACTTGAACCCACACAGGCTTAGAGCCTACTAGACCCTGAATCTAGCGCGTCTGCCAATTCCGCCACTTCGGCACTATCGGCTAATAAAGTATATGGATACTGCCAATAAGTCAAGAGGTGTGAGTGAAAATTTTTGAATCCCTCGATATTCCGGAGAGGTTTACGCGGCCGGTCCTTACCATCGGCAACTATGATGGGATACACGCAGGCCACAGAAAGATCATAGAGCGGGTGAAGCAAAAGGCGAAAGAACTGTCGGGGACATCGATGCTCATGACCTTCCACCCGCATCCGATGAGCGTCCTGAGGCCGGATAAGTACACACGCATCATCACGCCGCTCTATGTGAAGAAAAGGCTGGTAGAGGAGGCGGGCATCGATGTGCTCCTTATCGTCCCCTTTAACGATGAGTTCAGGGGGATAGAAGCGGCGAGGTTCATTACGGATATCCTGATAAAAAGGATCGGTGTGGCAGGAGTGATCGTAGGGCATGATTTCAGGTTTGGAAAAGACGGGGCAGGGGACGTAAGGATGCTCCGGGGTTTTTCCGAGGATTACGATATCTACCTCGGGGTTGTTGAGCCGGTGACCGTCGACGGCGAGAGGGTGGGGAGCAACAGGATCAGGAAGATGATCGCCGCAGGCGATGTAGACAGGGCGAAAAGACTGCTGGAAAGGCCTCACATGATCGGCGGTATCGTGGTCCAGGGCAAAAGCAGGGGCGCCGGGATCGGTTTTCCCACCATCAACCTTGCAACCTCTTTCGAACTTATCCCGAAGGAAGGTGTTTACGTAACAGAAACAGGGATCGGCGGGAAACGATATCCATCCGTGACGAACATCGGCTACAACCCGACGTTCGACGACAGCCGGGAGCTGACCGTGGAAACGTTTATTCTCGGTTTTTCCGAAGACGTTTACGGGAAAGACGTCTACCTGTATTTTCATAAGCGCATCCGCGCGGAGATGAAGTTCGGGAGCGCAGAGGAGCTGCAGGCCCGCATCGCCAAGGATGTGGAGATAGCAAGGGAATACTTCAACCCGTAACCGACAGTGCAATACCCGTAAGGCGTGAGGCGTAAGGGGACTACGGCAGACTGTAACATTGAATAACCAATAACCAATTAATACCCAATATCCAATGACCGAATACCCAAACAGAATGTCATACCGGGAAGTTCTGTTTGGTTATTAAAAAATTGGTTATTGGGTATTATTTGGTAATTGGTTATTGGTGTTTGGATATTGTCTGGTAATTGGTTATTGGTGATTAATTGGATCTTGGTTATTGGTGATTGGTTATTCTATTTTGAAGATGTATATCGCCCCTATGATCGGGTCGCGCCTGTTCCGCTCTGTAATTACCTGGAGTATCCGCTCCTGCAGCGTGACGCCTTTGGGAAGGAGCTTCAGGCCGCTTGAGGAATAGATGTCTTCGGCGATCACCATCCCCGGCTGCAGCTCATCGAGCTTGACCCTTTGCTTGTTCGCTGACTGGCTTGCGTCCTTTTCAATGAGAAAATCAATGAAATGCGATGCTATCTCCGGGTCTAAGGCCTTATTCACGGCAAGCTTCATCTCCAGGACAATATCCTCTGCAGATCTGCCCTCTTTGATGAGCTCCTCGTACAGGACTATTACGCGGAGTATCCTTGCTCCAACAGGTATCTCCTCGCCGAGGAGGCTTTCCGGCTGGCCTGAGCCGTCGTAATTTTCATACTGGTAATAGACGGCATTTGCAGCGTCCTTGAAGCCTGAAATGGTGGAGGTGATCATCGACCCGATGACCGGGTACTGATTGAAGGCGACCTGCTCTTCCATTGTGATGCCGCTCTTGTTCTTATCGGCGAGGTGGTCCGGCAGCCCGACCTTGCCGATCTCATGGAGCAGGGCGGCGAAGATTATCTTCTTCTTCTCGGAATTCCTGATCCCGAGCCTTGCGCAGATATATTCTGTTGCCTCTTTTGCCTCCCATGCCCTGTCTGCGGCCCCGGGGACGCGGAAGTCGATGATCTTAAGGAGTATCGACGTGAGCTCCTTGAAATTTTTTTCAAGAAGTGCATTTGCATCAGCCAGTTTTTCTTTTTCTTCCTGAAGTTCGTTCTGGAGGTGTTTGATCCTCAGGAATGCCTTGATCTTGCTCATCAATACCGTGGCAGACGTTGACTTTTCGATATAGTCGTCAGCGCCCTGCTCAAGCCCCTTGATCTTGTGGGAAACCTCTTTCTCGACGGTAAGGAGGATGAATATCGCCGAGGAGAGCGCCGGATCGCCCTTTACCTTGCGGCAGAACTCAATGCCGTCTATTTTCGGCATATAGTAGTCGCTGATGATGAGGTCGGGCTGGATCTCTTTCGCAGCCCTGAAGCCTTCCTCGCCGTCAGGGGCCTCAAACACTTCGAATGCAGGATATTTTGACAGGTATTTGCCGATAGCCCTGCGGAATACCGGATCATCGTCGACGAGCAGGATCTTGATCTCTTTTTGTTCTGTCATTTTTTTCCTGGTTTTGGGGGATCCTGAGCCTTTTGATTGGGGTCAGGCGATGTCTGTTTCCGGACTTCCACGAGGATGCTGACGCGCCTGTTTGCGAAGTCGAGGGGTTTTTCCGGGATCTTAAGGTTCCTGTCGGCAAAACCCCTTACCCCGATGACCTGGTCTTTCTTGACCCCGTTCTCTTCAAGGATCTTGCGCGCCATATTTGCCCTGTCCGTGCTTAGCTCCCAGTTTGAGTAATTTGGGGTCACATAAGGCCGGGCATCGGTGTACCCCTCAATGATTATCTGGTTCGGCAGGCGGCCAACCTCTTTTGCAACAAGCTTCAGGAGCTGGACCGTCTCCGGTTTTATTCTGGCGCTCCCGATATCAAAGAAGAGGCCTGTTGAATTCTCCAGAAGCTCAATACGGAGCCCATCCTTCGTAACCTGGATCTCTATCTTGTCCTTGAATTTGTCAAATGCCGGCGTGGCGGCTATGGCGTCCTCGATCCTTTTTCCTTCCAGCTTCAGCTTCTCCAGCTCGCCGGTAATGGTTTCCGTTTTGGCCGGTATGGGGCCTGATGACCCGTCGAATACGCCCCCCGTGCGGTTCGTCGTGTGCTTGAATACCCCCGGCTCTTTAAAATATGCGGCGATGGCGCCTTTTACATTGCTGCTCTGACCGATGATCCACAGGACGATAAAGAGCGCCATCATGGCTGTCACGAAGTCGGCGTAGGCCACCTTCCACGCCCCTCCGTGGTGGCCGCTGTGTCCTTTTTTCTTTTTTACAATGATCCGTACCGGGGTGTTGTGGTCGTCCATCATTTTTTAACGCCTTTTACGAAGGTTTCCATCTCCTGGAAAGTGGGCCGGAAATCGCTGGGGATCGACCGTCTCGCAAATTCAACGGACACGATGGGGTTGAACCCTTTTGCCAGCGAGATGACCCCTGCCTTGATCGCTTCGTAGACCTTTGAATCTTCCTCTGCGGCAAGGTCGAGATTTGTGGCGAGGGGCTGGATAAAGCCGTATGACAGGAATATTCCAAGGAAAGTTCCCACAAGAGCCACGGCCACCTTATGGCCGATCTCTTCAGGCGGGCCGTTAATGGCCTGCATGGTGATGACGATCCCGAGCACAGCGGCAACGATACCGAGCCCCGGCATCGAATCGCCTATCTTCTGCAGGATCATTCCCGGTTTTGTCCCTTCGTGGTGATGGGTCTCGATATCCATATCCATGAGGGTCTCAATGTCATGGGGCGCGATGCCGCCGAGGACGATGAGCCTGAAGGTGTCGGTCATGAATGAGATAAGGTGGTGTTCTTTCAGGATCTTGGGATAATTGGCGAATATCTTGCTCTTGTCGGGATGCTCGATGTGCGATTCGAGGGCGATGAGCCCGTCTTTCCTGGTGACCTGGAATATCTCGTACATGAGCTTCAGGAGGTCGAGATAGATCTGTTTGTTGACCTTGCCTCCCTTTAGAGCGCCGAGGATGGCCTTGATGATCTTGCCGAGGAGGGTTTTCGGAGTCGAAATGATAAGGGCGCCAAGTGCGGCACCTCCGATGATAAGAAGCTCGACCGGCTGGATCAGGACGGGCATAGGCCCGCCTTCCAATATGAACCCCCCTATTACCGCCCCCAGAACGATGATAGAACCGACTATCACGAACATAGGGCTACCCGGTTCCTGAGCAAGTGGCTGAAAAATACACTGTTTCCTTTGGTCTCCTTCTGGTTTTTATATTCATGCCCCGGTTGCCTGCAATGAAGATGGCCGAAAACACCTTCATCGCTGAATAGGTTATCGGACAGAGGGGGAAAGAGTTAAGGGAGAAATTACAGCTATCAGCTATCAGCCGTCAGCTAACAGCAGAAAACGTGAGGCGTCAGGCGTAAGGCGTCAGGCGATCAAACCCGTAAGTCGTAAGGCGTAAATCGTGAGTGGATTAAAGCATAATGCAAGGGAGAATGAAACACAGCGTAATATTCGTGAGTCATCGCGAGGAGCGAAGCGACGTGGCGATCCCATGTGGCCTCATTGAATGGGATTGCCACGCCCTACGGGCTCGCAATGACGATATAATAAAAATCCTTGGCCCTTTGCTCTCGGTTTTTTGCTGCAGTTTCCCCTTACGCCTAACGCCTTACGACTTACGGGTTTTTTGCTGTATTTACGCCTTTTTAAGCAGCGGGTCGCGGTAAACGATCTTGCCGTCGGCGATGGTGAGAAGGTTCTTCCCTTTTAGCTTCCAGCCGTTAAAGGGCGTGTTCCTCCCCTTTGAAAGGAACTGCGCCGCATCGACGGTCCATTCGATGGCAGGGTTGAAGATGATGAGGTCAGCGGCGCTGCCCGGCGCAAGGGTACCGTAAGGGATATTGAGAAGCCCGGCGGGGTTGATGGTAAATTTTCCGAGAAGCTCCTTCAAGGTCAGGACGCCTTCATGGACAAGGGCAAGGGACAGGGCGAAGGCCGTCTCGAACCCTGAGATCCCGAAGGTCGCCAGGTTGAACTCCACGTCCTTTGAGGTGAACTCGTGGGGAGCATGGTCGGTGGCGATGATGTCGACAGTATTGTCGCGCAGCGCCTCTTTGACGGCATCAGCGTCCCTTTGTGAACGAAGCGGCGGGTTGACCTTCGTATTGGTGTCAAAACCGAGTGTTGCCTCATCGGTGAGGCTGAAGTAGTGGGGGCAGGTATCGCAGGTGGCCTTCTTGTACTGCCTTTTTGCCGCTGCGATGGCCTCGAGGCTCCCCTGCGTTGAGATGTGGGTAAGATGCACCGGGGCGTTGACGTAGCGAGCTACGGCGATATCGCGCAGCACGATCACCTCTTCCGCGATCGACGGGACCGCGTCAAGGCCGCTTTTCACGGATGCGGCGCCCTCGTGGACAAAGCCTCCCGAAAGGGTATCGTCCTCGCAGTGGGATATGACGGGGATGCTAAAAAGCAGCGCATATTCAAATGCCTTTCTCAAAAGACCTGTGTTCTTCACGGACTTTCCGTCATCGGAAAGGGCGACAATGCCGGCCTCGTACATCTCCCCGATATCTGAAAGCTCTTCTCCTTTCAGGCCCTTCGAGATTGCGCCGCAGGGCAATACCCGGCATGAGCCTTCCAGCTTTGCCATCTTTACGATATATTCCGTTACGCTCTTGTTGTCGTTCACGGGGTCGGTGTTTGCCATGCAGACCACGGAGGTAAATCCTCCCCTGGCCGCTGCCATCGTCCCTGTCCTGATAGTTTCCTTGTATTCGTAGCCGGGTTCCCTCAGGTGGGCGTGGACATCGATGAGCCCCGGCGCGACGATGTGGCCGGCAGCATCGATCACCTTCATGCCGGCGCCCTTTTCGGGGATATTCTTATCTATCTTTTCAACGATATTTCCGCTGAGGAGGATATCAAGCTTTGCGTCGGTCCCCTGGCCGGGGTCAACAAGCCTTCCTCCCTTGATGAGAATCTTCATGCCTCCCTCCCTATGAGGAGGTAGAGGATGGCCATCCTTACTGCAAGGCCGTTCTCTACCTGGTCGAGGATGACCGAATAGGGGCCGTCGGCAACCTCGTCGGCGATCTCGATGCCCCTGTTCATCGGGCCGGGGTGCATGATGATGACGTCCTTTTTTGCCTTCTCAATGTGTTCCTTCCGCAGCCCGTAGAGCGTTGCATACTCTTTGACGGAGGGGATGAAAGAGATGCCCCCGCGCTCCTTCTGGATGCGGAGCATCATGATGACATCGGCGCCCTTCACCGCCTTGTTCATGTCGCGTTCCGTCCTTACCCCGAGGCTCTCTATGTCCGGAGGGATCATTGTCGGAGGCCCTGAACAGACGATCTCAGTATCAAAATGACGGAGCGTAAAAAAGTTCGACCGCGCTACCCTGCTGTGGGCGATGTCGCCGATGATAACGACCTTGAGGCCGTCTATACGGCCTTTCTTTTCGCGGATGGTGAAGAGGTCAAGGAGCGCCTGCGTAGGGTGTTCATGGGCGCCGTCGCCGCCGTTGATGACCGAGGAATCGAGTATCCTCGCAAGCATATGGGGCGCCCCGGGCATGCTGTGCCTGATGACGATCGCGTCGGGCCTCATGGATTCAAGGTTCCGGGCGGTATCCTTGAGCGTCTCGCCCTTTACGGAGCTGCTTGTACTCGAGGAGATATTGATCGTGTCGGCGCTCAGCCGTTTTGCCGCGATCTCGAAGGACGTCCTCGTCCTGGTGCTCGGCTCGTAAAAGAGCGTGATGACGGTCTTCCCCCGGAGGGTAGGGACCTTCTTGATCTCTCTCTTCGATATATCTTTGAAGGATTCCGCGGTGTCGAGGACAAGTAAGATCTCCTCCTTTGAAAGTTCTTTGATCCCGAGAAGATCTTTTTTGTCCCAGTTCATCTATGATCTCACAATGACCACTTCATCTTTCCCGTCCACCTCGCTGAGCCTCACGAGCACCTCTTCCTCGGGGTTCGCCGTATACTGGATGCCGGCATAGTCGGGATGTATCGGGAGCTCCCGTTCGCCCCTGTCGACGAGGACGGCGAGCTGGATCTTTTTCGGCCTACCGAGGTCCATGATGGCATCGATGGCAGCCCTCGTTGTCCTCCCTGTGTGCATAACGTCGTCGATAAGGATGATGGTGCCGTTGTTCACGTCAAAGGGTATATCGGTCCTTTTAATGACAGGCGACTTGAGCTTGCTGATGTCGTCCCGGTACATTGTGATATCAAGGATGCCGACAGGAAGGGTCGTTCCTTCAACGTCCTCTATCTTTTTCTGAAGCCTGTTTGCGAGGTAGATGCCTCTTGTCCTGATCCCGATGAGGCTTAACGATGCGCATCCTTGATTTTTTTCAAGTATCTCGTGGGTCATCCTCATTACGGTCCGCTCAACTGCCTTTTTATCGAGAAGCACCTTGTTTTTCATCAATCATCCATGTAGATGGCATGTTCGGGGCAGTTGTCCACGCATGATGTGCATTCTATGCAGTCCTCTGGCCGGGATACTCTGACTGTGCCGTTCTCATCGGTAAATACATCATAGGGGCATACGTCAATGCACCCCTTACACCCGGTGCAGGTTTCTTGTGAGATGTAAGGTCGCACGCTTCATACTACTATAATGGGTTTACCAAAAAAAATCAATCAATAGATTCCTCAAAGCCCTGCTTTAAGGATAACAACGCCAGCATCAAGCCGATAAACGATAAAGGTTCCCTCTCCCCTCGCGGGAGAGGGCCAGGGTAAATAGAAAGCCTTCAAGGTCGGTCATATTCCCCTCTCCCCTCGCGGGAGAGGGTCAGGGTGAGGGGGAATGACATCAAATGCTATAGATACTATAGATAATTTTCTGGAGTGCGATAAACAAATTATGTATGTTTACCATATTAAGGGAAAGCCACAAGTATGTTTTTGCCGGTAAATCAGGGGGGCATCATGAATTTTGACCGGTTGCACGATAGGGCAAGGGGAGTCTTTGTTTTTTTTGCGGGGGTTGTCTTTTTTTGTTTTACTGCCCTGCCGGCTACTGCCGGGACCATGCCTGCCGGCACAACCAAAGATCTGACGGAATGGTCCCTTGAGGACCTTATGGAGATCGAGGTCGATACGGTGTACGGGGCTGCAAAGCGTGAGCAGAAGGTCACGGAGGCGCCGTCATCGGTCAGCATCATCACTGCCGCAGATATCCGGCAATACGGGTACCGCACGCTTGCCGATATCCTCAAAAGCGTCCGCGGCTTTTATGTAACCTATGACAGGAACTATCACTATGTGGGTACCCGGGGGTTCTCCCGGCCCGGCGACTACAATTCCAGGGTCCTCCTCCTTGTCGATGGCCACAGGATCAACAACAATATCTACGATACGGCAGCGATAGGGACGGAGTTCATCCTTGACGTGGACCTCATAGACCGCGTTGAGGTCGTGCGCGGCCCCGGTTCTTCCATCTACGGGAGCAACGCCTTCTTCGGGGTTATCAACGTCATCACAAAAAAGGCCCGGGCGGTGAAAGGCATGGAGGTCTCAGCCGAGGCGGGGAGCTTTGATGCCTATAAGGGCCGCGCCACCTTTGGCAAGCAGTTCAGGGATGACTTCGGGGTGCTGCTTTCAGGGTCTTACTACCGGAGCAAAGGCCAGAACCTGTATTTCAAGGAATACGATGCCCCCGCAACGAACAACGGGAGATCCGACAATGCCGATGCCGACAGGTATGGAAGCGTCTTCGCGAACGTGCAGTTCCGCGATCTTACCTTTCAGGGGGGGTATGTATCGAGAACGAAAGGCATCTCCACGGGCGCCTGGAATGCCATTTTGGGAGATGACGGAACCGATACGACAGACGCCCAGGGATATGCTGACCTGAGATACAGGAAGGCGTTCGATGGAGACCACGACCTGATGCTGCGGTTCTTTTATGATTACTACCGGTACGACGGGAGCTACATGATCAACTACCCTCCTGTCACCCTTAGCAGAGATGTAGCCATCGGGAAGCTGTGGGGGGGCGAGGTCTTATACAATAGAAAGGTCTTCGAGCGGCACAAGCTGACCGCCGGGCTTGAATATCAGGACAACTTCGTGCAGACCCAGCGCAATTATGATGAAAGCCCCTACGCGTCATACCTGAGCGAGCAAAGGGGATCCTATGTGCTTGGCGCGCACTTCCAGGATGAATTTACCATCCTCGATAACCTTATTCTCAATGCGGGCGCCCGCTACGACCATTACAAGGACTTCAGGGGGAGGATCAACCCGAGGGCAGGGCTCATCTACAACCCCCTCGACGGCACAACACTGAAATTCCTCTACGGCGAGGCCTTCCGCGCCCCCAATACATACGAGCTCTACTACAACGATGGAAATATTGCCCAGCAGGCAAACCCCGACCTTGACCCCGAGACGATACGGACGTATGAGATTGTGCTTGAGCAGTATATCAGGAACTTCCGCTTCACCGTTTCGGGTTTTTACTACGACATGAAAAACCTGATTACCCAGGTCACCGACCCTGTGAGCGGCCTTCTGGTGTTCCGTAATGCCGGCGATGTGACAGGCAAGGGTTTTGAGCTGGAGCTTGAAGGGAAGTGGGCAAACGAGGTTACAGGCCGCGTCAGCTATTCATTTACCGAGACAGAAGATAAAGAGACCGGGACATCCCTTACCAACTCCCCGAAGCACCTCGTCAAGCTCAACACCTCTTTCCCTCTTATCAGGGATAAGCTTTCCACCGGCATAGAGGTCCAGTACACGGGGCCGAGAAAGACCCTCAACGGAAGCGATGCCGGCGGTTTCCTGGTCGCCAACCTGACCTTCAACAGCGGAAAGCTTTTTAATGATATGGTGGTCTCTGCAAGCGTCTATAACCTCTTCGATCAAAAATACAGCGACCCTGTCTCGAAGGACATCATGCAGAACGCCATTGAGCAGGATGGCAGGACCTTCAGGCTGAAATTTACATACAGGTTCTGATGGTGGAAAAGAAAAGGAACATATTTTTCATTGCGCTCTTCTTCCTCTTTGAGAGCCTTGCCCTGAGCTTTTTTTCTGCCTCTGGAGAGGAAAAGACAGTAAGCGAATATGAGGTCAAGGCAGCGTTCCTCTATAATTTCGTGAAATTTGTCGACTGGCCGGACGGATCCCAGGGGGAAGGCAAAGGCGTTGTCAACGTCTGCATGTTCGGCTCAGGCCCAATCGACAGAGAACTGGCCAAGCTGAAGGACAAGGTGGTGAAGGGAAGGCGGTTTGCTGTAAAATATACAGGATCAACGGAGGAATTCAGGGGCTGCCATATGCTCTTTATCTGTAGCTCAGAGAAGGGTCGCCTGCAGGAGGCCCTGAAGGCAGTAAAAAGAAAGGGCATCCTCACCGTGGGGGACACTGAAGGATTTGCCCGCAAAGGCGTTATTATAAATTTTTATTTCGAAGACAAAAAGATACGGTTTGAGATCAATCTCGATGCGGCCAGGGAGGCACAGTTCAGCATAAGCTCACAGCTTTTGAGATTGGCGCGCATCGTCAAGGATGAGTAGGCGAAGGCGATGAGAAGAAAGCAGTTCTTCCGGGATGTTCCGATCAAGCAGAAGCTTATATACATGTGCGTAATAACCACTGCCTTTGCGCTCATCCTGACGTCCGCGGTCTTTGTTGTTTACGAATACTTCACGGTAAGAAGGTCCATGGTCAGCGAATTGACCGCTGTAGCGAATACGATCGGGAAGCTGAACAGTGCAGCCCTCGTTTTCGGCGACAGAAAAGAATCAACGGAAACCATGAAGGTTTTGAGCTCAATACCGAATATTGTCTATGCCGCGACGTACAACAGTGAAGGCAAGTTGTTTTCCGAGTACAAGCGGGCAGGGCTTGATGGCGGTGCGGATTTCGCACTGCCTCCCGGAGACGGGTATTCCTTCGGAATAACGAGGCTCGAGGTATTCCGGAAGGTTGTGTTTGAAGGAGAGGCGATCGGAACAATATATATCGTGTCCGACCTCAAAGGGTTTTATGCGATGGTGGTCCGCTATGCCCTGCTTCTCCTGGCGATAATGGTATGCGCGCTCTTCGGGAGCTACTTATTATCGTCGAGGCTGCAGAAGGTGGTAACGGAGCCGCTCGCCGAGCTTACGACGCTGATGGCGGTCATATCGAAGGAAAAAGACTACACCCTCAGGACCGATGTGGCGGGCAGGGACGAGGTGGGCTACCTCGCGAGCGGCTTTAACGAGATGCTGGAGACTATTCAGAAGAGGGACGAAGAGCTTGCCGCCCACTATAAGCGCCTTGAAGAGCTTGTGGAAGAACGCACTGCCGAGCTCGCTGCTGCAAATAAAAAACTGCACGAAGAGCTTTCAGAACGCTTCAGGGTTGAGGAAGCGCTTCGCCAGTCAGAGAATATGTACAGGGCTATTTTCGAAAACACGGGGACGGCGAGCATAATCGTTGAAGAAGATACGACGATCCTGCTTGCCAATACGGAATTCGAGCGCCTTATCGGTTGCAGCAGGAGCGATCTGGAGGACAAAAAGAGCTGGACCGAATTTATCGATACGAACTATAAAGAAAAGATGCTGGAATACCATCAATTGAGGAGAATAGACCCGGAGAGCGTCCCCGGAAGCTACGAATCGGTTATCGCTGACAGGGACGGAAATAAGAAAAATGTCATCATTACCGTAGCGGTGATCCCGGGCACAAAGAGGAGCATAGCGTCGGTTCTTGATATAACGAACCTCAAGCGCCTGGAGGAACAGCTTCAGCAGTCCCACAAGATGGAGGCGATCGGCCAGCTTGCCGGAGGAGTTGCCCACGATTTTAACAACATCTTAACTGCCATCATAGGGTACGGCGCAATCATGCAGATGAAAATGGAAAAGGAAAACCCCTTCAGGGCATACGTGGAGCCCATCATGAGCGCGGCAGAAAAGGCGGCCAACCTTACCCAGGGCCTTCTTGCCTTCAGCAGAAAACAGCTCATAGCCCCCAGGCCGATCAATATCAACTCCGTTGTCAGGGATTTTGAAAAACTTATTAAAAGGCTCATCGGCGAAGACGTGGAATTGGTGACTTCATTCAGCAAAGAGGATCTTACGGTCTTTGCAGATTCAGGCCAGATCGGGCAGGTCCTTATGAACCTCGCAGCAAATGCGAGGGACGCTATGCCGGGAGGCGGAAGGCTCAGGATCGCGACATCTGCTGCCGTGATAGATGATGCGTACATCAAGGCGCACAATTATGGAAAGCCCGGTAAATTTGTCCTCACCGTTCTCTCGGATAATGGGGTCGGCATGAGCAAAGAGGTTTCCGAAAGGATCTTTGAGCCCTTTTTTACCACCAAGGAGGTAGGGAAGGGTACGGGCCTCGGGCTATCCATTGTCTACGGCATTATTAAGCAGCATAACGGGTATATAGACGTGGAAAGCGAAGCCGGTGCAGGAACGACCTTCAGAATATACCTGCCCTTTTCCGGGGCAGAGAACGAGGCGGAAGAAACGGTGCCGGCACCCAAAGAGGTACGGGGCGGGAACGAAACGATCCTCCTTTGCGAGGATGATGCGGGCGTGAGGGCATTCGCAAAAGAGCTGCTCGAACATTACGGCTACCGCATTATTGAAGCGACGGACGGCGAAGATGCGGTAAGGCAGTTCACCGACAACCGGGGCCGCATTGATCTGGCCATAATAGACGTGATCATGCCGAAAAAGAATGGAAGGGTGGTATATGACGAAGTGAAGAGCATCAAGCCGGACGCAAAGGCTATCTTCATGAGCGGATATTCGGCCGATATTATCCATAAAAAGGGAATTTTCGAGAAAGATATCCACTTCGTCACAAAGCCGATCATCGCAGATCAATTTCTCGAGAAGGTCAGACAGGTGCTCGATCAATAGATCCCCCGAAGCAGCGCTTCGGGGTAACATTATTCCCTCTCCCCCCGCGGGGGATGGCCACGGCATCTGTTCTCCTCCTTGCCGTAAAGTGTAAACCATGTATCCGGTCTGTTTTGTAAACTATGTTACCAGTTTGTACCCCCCCCTCGAGTCCCCCCTCCCCCCGCGGGAGAAGGCCAGGATAGAATACATGCCGATAAACGATATAAAGGTCCCCTCTCCCCTTGCGGGAGAGGGTCAGGGAGAGGGGGGGGTGATACAGCCGGGCTTCCTCGCCTCACAACGGTTTGCTATAGGATAATCCGACACCGATGCTCTCACGATCTATCTGCGCAAATTTTATTTGCCAAAAAATATACCCTGTGTTAAACATATGAAAACATTTTGAAGTCATCCGGGATATGGATATATCGTTTCATCCAAAAAAAATCGCATATGAGCAAAGGGCATCATTTTGCCGAGGAGTGTAATACCTATGAAAGAACGATCTGTTAGACCAAACAAAGTCCGGTTCATAAAGGGGCGCGCCGTGAAACTCTGGGCGCTTTTTTTTGTATTTTGCATGCTGGCGGTCCCCGGGACAGGCAGGGCCGACGAGGACGAGGTGTATGAATCCATGTACGGGTCTGCGGCGTCCCTTTACAGCACAGGCTACGGGATCGCATTCGATGCGCTGAAAGAAGGCCAGCGCCTTGAGCCGTATATCGACAAGATCAACAAGATCGCAGGGTTCGCTGCCACCGTAGGCAGCGCGACGCGGAAAGCGGCCTCAGGGGACATGTACGGCGCGGGCGAGGAATCTGTTCTGGCCATCATGGCCGAGGTCGCCGGGTGGGAATCGTCCGGCCAGGCCTACCTGAAATACCTCGGGCTCTCCACGGCGACCTTCCAGCTAGCGCTGACCGCCTATTCCATAACAAAAGAGTCATATGCCCAGGTAGAATCGACGCGCATCGCCCGCGACATCGAATCGCTCTACGGCGCCATCGAGAGCGACCCGGTGCTGAAGCCGAGGACGGGCAGGCAGCTTGGCGACAAGAGCGACCCGATCCCCGTCACCAAGCAGTCGGTCGAGTACGTGTTCCGGAAGGTGGTGTTCGATACGAGCTGGCGCAACAGGCTCAAGGCATACGTATCGGAAGAACTCGGGAGGGACTTCCCGGAGCCTTCTGCCTGGGACAATCTCGGCGCCATCGCTGTCGACGGCGGGAGAGGCTATGACACGGCCGGGCAGGCAGAGGTGTTCAAGAACAGGCAGGAGATAGAGACCTGGATCGCCGGCCTTTTGAAACGGCTGAACGATTACGCCAGGGCAGCGGAGAGCGAAGTGATCATGCGGAAGGCGTTCTTCGAGATCGAGAAGGCCTCCAAGAAGCTTACCCCCGAGTTCCAGAAATTTGCCGTGAGCGTCGAAGAGGCGGTAAAACGGCTCCCCGAGATCGATGCCTACGCAAAGCAGGTGCCGCAGGCGATCGCCAATGCAAAAAAGGAGAAGAAGTGGGACGATCTTTATAATATCCGGGACAGGATCGGGTATTTCGTGAGGGTCTACGTGAGGATACTCCCCGATAAAGGCGACATCGGCAAGAAGAAGCAGGCAACAAAGGCGGCGCTCAAACAGTCATGGAGCGCCGTGGCGTCTGCGCTCAAGGACATACCAAATACCCTTAAGCAGGATTTCGCCGCGCAGGCATCTACACCTCAATACAAGACCTCGATCTCATTGGCAGAGGTCTCTCCGAATCTTATCGGTATCGATGAGGCCGCGATGAGGCTGCACCAGGCAAAGACCCTTCAGGCAATGGAGACCGAGGCAAAGATCATAACGGAAGACGCCGCGAAAAAGTACAAGACCTTTGAGGAGCAGTACAACAAAGAGAATCCGCCCGGCGATTATCACCCTACATATGTCTCCCGGCGCGATGCCATAAACCGGGCGAACGAGAACCAGAGAAAGGTCCTGGAGGCACAGAGCGCCGCATGCGGCGGCTACACCCAGGCGCGGGACAGGGACCCGAATTGGCATAAATGCGTCAATAGCGCTGCAGACGCAATGAGGGCCTGGGAGAGAACAGCCTGGAAGCCGTACGAAGATCTGCAAACTGAAAGAAAGAACTACGATGCAAAGCGGGGGCTTTACGCCGGCAATGTCCAACTTCAGTATAATGCCCTGGTCCGGGCGATCGGCAGATTGGCGAACGAGGAGAAGGCGCGGTTCGCAGACATGGAGAAGCTGAAGAAGGAGGCCCTGGATAAGGTGGAGGCGGCCAATCGAAGGATTCCGGCCGTGTACCCGACATATCCTGCCTATCCGCCCCCGGTAAGCGTCCCGGCTAATTATAATAATACGGCAGAGGGCGTGAAGCAGCTTTTGAACGGCCTCCGGAACATGAAGATGGACAGCGGGTACCTCGGGCTGCCGAAGCTGAAGTTCCCCGCGTGGGGAGAGAACGGGGCGGCGGTGCTCAACTATATCGAAGACATAAAGAGAAAGATCGCCAACGAGAGCAACAGCTCCTACCGGCTGAACGAGATCCTAAGACAAGCAATGGAGTATACGGACCGCCTCAAGAAGCACCTCGTCGAAAAGGACCGGTACGTGCAGGAATTTGAGGAGGCAAAGGAGAGGATCTACGCCCTGAAGCTTCAGTCCGACCCGAAGGCGCAGGTGTTGACCGATATGGAGAAGAGGGTCAACGGCATGAAGGAGGTGGAGAAGCTGGCATTGGAGGTCGAGGCCGCGATGAAGAGCAGGATCGCCGCCGAGAACGAAAAGCAGCTTGCCAGCATCCAGGACGACCTGCTCTATCTCGAAAGCCTGCGCAGGAAGGTGGAGTACTGGAGCGGGGCAGTCCAGATGTATTCCACTCCTTTATACAAATTCGGTGGCTCGGTGAACGCCGCCATGGTTTCCATAGCGATGGCAACCGAGGGGAGCTCCGGCTCCAACAGGCGCATCTTCCTTGCGCCTTCACCGTCGTCCACCGACCTCTTTGACAAGGCGAAGGCGAACGCCGCCGCGGACGCGCTTTTGAAGGAGGTCGCACAGACCGGCATCGCCAAGTGGGACCCCAACGGGGATACGGGGCTCAAGGCCATGCTGGAGAAGAAGGCCGCGGAGATGAGGAACTACTACATCGATACGCCCGATTACGCCATCGTGGACGGCAACGTCGTCTATGCCACGAGGATCGCGAAGATGGCGGCCGACGTGAGGGCTATCCCCACAAGCTCCTACGGAACCTACACATATAAAGAAGGCATAAAGAACCGCACATTCGACGAGAAGCTGGGCGCAGCGCTCAGGAACGGCACCGCCTTTGCGATGGATATAGAGATGAAGACAAATGCCGACGAACAGTCGGTAGCGGTAACGCTTGATACGGCAAAAAAGCTGGCGGCGGGCCACAAGAGCGCCGCGATCAAGACGGCGTCCTCCGACCTGGTAAAGGCGGTCGACGAGCACGTGAAGCGCTACAACGCGCATACCGCCCAGGAAGCGAAACAGCGGGCCATCGATTACGCCAAGGCCGAGGCTGAGATGAAGCTACAGAACGAGTGCCTGGCCAAGGGAGGGGTGTATACGAACGGCAAGTGCACGACCATGCCGTCCGGGCCCGGCCAGGCCGGACGTCCGGGCCAGCCTGGACAAATGGGCCAGCCGGGACAACCGGGACAACAGGCGGGAGCAGGCGCTGGAACACCTCCCGCAGGGACAGGCGCCGGGACGCCCCCCGCAGGCATGGGCCCCATGACCGCACAGGGCGGGCCGGGCGCTGCAACTCCTCCGACAGGTACAGGCCCGATGACAGCCAAGGCAGGAGCTCAGCCGATGGCGCAGCCGCAGGCACCCGGTGGACAGCCTCCGTCTGCAACACCGTCAGCAGGTATGGCCCAAGGCCCGGCACAGCCGGCCGGACAACCGCAGGGAGCACCCCAGACAGCGCCGTCTTCCGGCCCTCCCCAGATGACCCCTCCGCCGAGCGGTTCTGCCGCAAAAGCCCAGACTGCCCCTGCAGGTCCTGCAGCAGGGCAGCCCGCTTCTCCGTCAGGCCCTCCGCAGGGGGCAACGCAGGCAGCCGCGGCGCCTCCGCAATCTCCGCCTCCTCAGCAGGGAGCATCCCCGCAGCCGGCAGCACCGGCGAAGGCACAGCCGCCCGCTGCCGGACCCGGCACGCCGCAACAGGCGCCTTCCGCCCAGCAGCCGAAGGCCGCCGCAGCCCCTTCCATGCCTCCGCAGGCAACTTCCGCCCAGCAGCCGAAGCCGGGCGCGATGGGCTCCATGCCCTCACAAGCAGCCTCTACACAGCAGCCGAAGCCGGGCGCGATGGGCTCCATGCCGCAGCAGCCCGTCATGGGCCCCATGGCTTCCGTACAGGGCGTGGGCAGCGCCCCGAAGGCTGTGGACATGACGCCGAAGGTAAAAGAATTATACAACCAGCTTAAGCAGGCCTACGAATCGAAGAACACCTCCGGCGTTGTGCGCTGCCTGAGCAGCCAGTGGGGATCCAGCGATGGGGGGAGCGTTTCCGACCTCCAGAGGAACCTGCAGAAGGTGTTCACCATGTTCGACGAAGTGAGGTTCAACATCCAGAACATGCAGGTGAGCAAAGTGAATGAGACGAAATACAAGGTGAGCTACAATGTCATCATCACGAGCAAGATCTATAAGAAAAACCTCAAGCATGAGGAGAAATCGAGCATCAACGAAGAGGTCACGATAGAACAGTCTGGACAGCCGAAGATCTCGAAAACCCTCGGAGGGAAGCTGCTGTCGGTGAAATAGTGAAAGGTGAGAAACCAAGCACCCTCTCCCCCCAGCGGGAGAGGGCAGGGTGAGGGGGCGTGATTGGGCAGTTCATTGCTGCAATGAAGTGTTTTCAGGGCGAAATATCTGTTTACATTTTACCGGGTGTTGTATTAATAGATATAGATAGTTAAGAAACGGCGAGGAGGTTTTAATGAAATTGTGCGGCAGGATACTGCTACTCTTTTTTCTTCTCTTTTCCTTTGCCTCTGATGGCCATGCAAAATGGTGGATCTTCGGGGCTTCAGAAGATAGCGTTGAGCTACAGTATATCTATCTCAACAAGGTGAGCTTCAGCGAAACCGGGACAAAGGTGATGCTTTTCAGGGAGATGCTGCCGAACGGCATGGTGATGATACAGGGGAAGGCGACCGCCGGCATGAACAAGATCGGGAGCGCACGTGTCAGCACGGACGGCAAGCAGAGCTGGCTTGACATGAAGCTGAGCGACAACGGCGCCTTTGAATACGGGTTCAAACCCGAGCTGAACAGGGCTTACAGGATATATGTAGAGATAACGGATACGAGGGGGAAGACAAACAATGTGGAAGGCACCCTCAAAGAGGTAGTGGTTTCAACACAAAACGTGCACGGCATAGTGAAAAGCATCCTCGACAGCCTCATCGATGCCTACCAGAGGGAAAAGCCCCGGGAGTTCATGGCGCTTGTCAGCGATGATTTTACCGGCGACAAGACGTTCCTGGACAGGGCCGTGCGGAAGGATTTCAGCGCCTTTGACAACATTATGCTGAGGTACGTGCTGACGAACGTCACCGTTGATACATCAGGAAAGATATTCGTGACATTCAATTACAACAGGCAGGTAACATCCGTCAAGTCGGGCAGGACCCTCCAGGATAACGCCGTGACGCAGATGACCTTTACAATGGGAGACAGGGGGGCGAAGATCTACAGCATGAAGTGGCCCCTCATATTCGGCCTCAGCGACTCCACCAACGTGGCGCAGGGGACGGTCTCCGAGAGCTCAGGCACAGAAGTGATCGTTGTTGACAACAAAGGCGATACAAAAAAGCTGCCCTACCAGGAATCGGTGAAGTTCGTGGAAGAGGGCGGGACAACAACAACGCAGGCCAAGTCGATGACGCTCCATATGACGGCCGGCGCCACTGAAGGTCTGAAGTTCTCGACCGACACAAGGACGAACGAGATCCTTACCCCTCCTCCGATGAACGGAGATATTATGCTTTTTTGTCCCGGCTTGCGGATGAACGTCGGGATCTTTGCCCAGGACCTCGGCGTGAAGAGCGTCGATTCGATAACCGAAGTCCCCTCGTCGGGATACGGCATCGGCGGCGCCATCGCTCCCATTGTGATAGGGCACAGCTACGCGATCAAGCTCGCCGATGGCAAATACGCCGTTGTCGAGATCATCAACGATGCCCCCTGTCCTGCAGGCCCGCCGCGCACAACGACGATCCGCTATAAATACCAGCCGAACGGCTCGAGGACATTCTGATGGATACAGGAGGGATATTCATGACATCTGCTAATGCTGAAAAATGTTTAAGAAATCTCCCGGTCGGTATGCGCCCCGCTTCTCTGGTACCCCTCTTATTGATCTCAATCCTGGTTTTGATGGCGCCTGCCTATGCCGCCGACAACGAGGTTCACTTCTCGAATGAGTTCGCCTATACCTATAATGACATAACCGGCCCCGGCGGCGACGACTCGTCGTCGCTGACAAGGGGGTTCAGGTACCTGAACATCTTCGGCTTTATGGGAAACGGGACCGTCAAAGAGCTCGAATATAATTTTAACCTCGGGTTCAAGGCCACCGACGACAGGAGGAACGACGTTGCGACCTTCTCGCCGACGAACATCCAGGGAAGGATGACGAACAAGATCCACACGGTGAATGCCGGCGATACCTTCGAATCCTTCTCGCAATATTCTCTCAGCACGGCAGTGAAAGGCGCTTCATACAGGTATTTTAATGAGCAAAAAAATTCTCCGGAGATCACCATGGTGTATGGCTATGTGCTGCCGCGGTGGGATACGATCTGGGGAGGGGTTGAGACGCGTGCGATAGAGCGGACCGCCTACGGGATGAGGATCAAACAGAACTTCTCGCCGAATATCTGGGCAGGCATCAGCTACGTGCAGGCAAAGGACAGGCCGGGAACACGGATAATGTCCACCGATCCCATTTACGACAGCAACAACTATACCGTGGATGCTGAGTACAAGCCCATACCGGGATTGGCATTCCGCGGAGAGTTCTCAACGTCCCGCACGACGGTATCGCCCACTTCTCTGGCAGCGCAGAACGAAGAGAGGACGCACGGGACGGCGAGCAGGATAGAGGCAGTAGGGGAAGGAGGCCCGAGCAGGGTGTCGCTCGAATACGAAAGGGTCTCCACAGAGTTCCAGTCGATACTTGGCTCCGCCACCCCTGACCGGGAAAAGATCAAATCAAAGTGGCGCTACACGATGACAAAGAATATCATGCTGAACCTCGGGCTTTTGTGGTTCAGGGACAACCTCGACGGCCAGAAGGCATACAGGACGGACAGCTATACGCCGGAGGCCGGCTTCACTTTCAAGAACCTTCTGGGAAGGCAGTCTGCGACGGCTGACCTCGCGTACAGGTACGACAGGAAATTCGGCGCCGGCAACGGGTCCGGCATCAGCACGGCAGACCACATGACAACCTTGAATTACCGGGACAGGTTCGGCCCCGTGGACAGCGATGCCAACGTGGGCTACACGATCTACAGCACCGAGCGCGATCAGCGGCAGGCAAAGGAATATACGTACAACCTGTCTCTCAACAGCAGGCATGAGATAGGAGAGGCCTACGTGGTGAAGCCGGTGGTGTACCTTGGCGGTATGACGTCGAGGGACGACCTGGCCCTCGAGACGGACCGGATCTACGAGTATTCTTTCGGGATGGGTTTTGAGCTCCTGAAGCTTAAGCTTAATTCTGATTTCAGGATAGGGCAGAACGTACTTGAAAAGACCGCCGCGGGCACCGACAACAGCACAAAGACCTTCGGCAGCTTCAATGTCTACTACAGGCCGCCTTTTCTCAAAAAGTTTAACGAAGGCATGCTCTATCTGAGAAGCTTTGTCAATGACTTCCGCTTCTCTACACAGTCGCGCAGCTTCAGGGAAAACAGCGTAACCCTCGGCGTGAACCTCCAGTATTAAGATGGCGGGCAGATAGGGTAAAAGGGAGAAAAATGTTGCGGAAGCTTATCTCGGGGATCTCGTGTATCGTTTTTCTTTTGCTGATGTGCCATATTGACGGCCCCGCGGAGCTATCGGCGGCTTCAGCGGAGAAGCCGGACGAGATCAGGCTTGAATACCTGTATATAAACAAGAAGATGACGCCCGAGACGGAAAAGAAGATAACCTTATTCAGAGAGCTGCTGTCAGGAGGAAGGGTCTCCATAACAGGCAAGATAGCGGATACCGCGAAGGCGAAGGCGGTTGAAGTAAGCATTGACAATAAAAGCACCTGGCGGAAGGTCAGGTCAACAAAAAAGAATACATTCAGGTACAGTTTCAGGGCGGAGAAAGGCGCCACCTACGGTCTTCTCATACGGATCACCGATGCAAAGGGCAATACAAACAATATCGAAAACACCTTCAAGGGGATCACCATCCTCGACAGGTCTCTCTACAATGCCGTAGGAGATGCGCTGAACAGCATGATCGAGGCATACCAGGGAAAGGCGTTAGGGAGCTTCATGGCTTGCGTGGATGGTTCTTTTACCGGCGAAAAGGTCGAATATGAAAAGTCGGTTCAGAACGACTTCAGCGCCCTCAACGATATCATCATCCATTATACCCTCAACAGCGTAACCCCTGACTACAAGGACAAGGTATCTGTCGCATTAAATTTTGACAGGAGCTATACGGTTGTCAAGACAGGAAAGCGCCGCAGCGACGAGGGCTCCACGGTAATGATCTTTAGGATCGATAACGGCAAACTGAGCCTGTACTCAGTCCGCGGGCAGCCGCTCTTCGGGTTTACAAAGTAAAGCGATCAGCGGTCAGCAATCAGCAGACAGCATCAAATATCGATTCGATCATCGAGTATCGGGCTCTCCCCCTTACCCATTACGGCTCACGGTTTTTACCAGTATCCAGCATCCAGCATCGAGCGACGAGTATTGTGAGAAAATTCTCTTGACAAAATCGTCATATGATTATAATTTGCATATATTTTTTGTCAATCCTTAACATGAGGGCGATAAGTGCTTAAATCGTTGAAACTCAGATTTATCCTGGTACTGATCTTTTTGGTCATATCGGTCATATTCTGCCTGCCGAATGTTTTCGAGCCGCAGGGGACATTGAAAAAGTATCTCCCATCGGACAAGATACATCTCGGGCTCGACCTGAAGGGCGGCATGCACCTGCTGCTTGAGCTTGACACGGTAAAGCTGATGCAGAATATGATCGACAGAAAGTTCGGCGCGCTGAAGGATGCCATGATCCGTGACGGGGTCCGGTTCCTCGCGTTGGACAGGCACGATGGAACACTCTCCGTGTCGGTGAGGCCGGAGCAGAAAGACAAGCTTTACAACCTTATAGGCAAAGAATTCCCGGACCTGAAGGCAGGGGGGTCCAAGGCGGAAGGGGACACCCTGCGCCTTTCGTTCATCCTGCCCGACAAAGAGATCATCGGTATCAAGGAAAATGCCGTAAGGCAGGCGCTGGAGACGATACGGAACAGGATAGACCAGTTCGGGGTCACAGAACCGGTCATCGTCCAGCAGGGGGAGAACCAGATACTCGTGCAGCTGCCGGGCGTTAAAGACCCGCAGAGAGCGCTGGAGCTGATAGGCAAAACCGCCCAGCTTGAATTTAAGCTAGTAGACGAAGATAACATTACGAGGTTCCAGGGCGGGTCCGTTCCCGAAGGCAGCGAGGTCCTTACGATGAGGTCGAGGAACAGGGAGACGGGCATTTATACAACCACGCCGATGCTCCTTAAGAGGCAGGCGATGCTCACAGGGGAGCTGCTGACCGACGCAAAGGTGAAGATCGGCGGGGAGTTCAACAATGAGCCCTACGTCGCGATAGAATTTGACGGCGAGGGCGCCAGGATATTCGACAAGATAACCGCCGAGAATGTTGGAAAGAGGCTTGCCATCATCCTTGACAACACGGTCTATTCCGCGCCGGTCATCAAGGAGAGGATCTCGGGCGGCAAGGCGTCGATCACCGGCGGCTTCTCGATGGAGGAGGCAAAGGACCTTGCCATCGTGCTCCGCGCCGGTGCGCTTCCGGCCCCGGTCAAGGTAATACAGAACATCACCATAGGCCCAACGCTGGGGCAGGATTCGATCAGAAAAGGCGTGCAGGCAGCGCTGCTTGGCGCCATCCTCGTTATTTTCTTTATGATCTATTATTACCGTTTTTCGGGCGTAATTGCCGATATCGCGCTCTTCCTGAACCTCCTTTACCTTCTCGGCGCATTTACTGCGCTGAAGGCGACGATGACGCTGCCCGGCATAGCAGGCATCATCCTGACGATGGGAATGGGCGTCGACTCCAACGTCCTTATCTTTGAGAGGATCAGGGAGGAGCTGCGCCTCGGGAAGACCGTTAGGGCGGCCGTTGACGCGGGGTTTGCCAAGGCGTGGGTCACGATCTTTGACTCGCACATTACGACGCTTATTACGACCTTTATCCTCTTCACCTTCGGGACGGGCCCGATAAAAGGGTTTGCCGTTACCCTGAGCATCGGGGTTGTCATCAACCTTTTCACCGCCGTGTTCGGGTCGAAAGCGATATTTGACTGGGTCATTATGAAGTTAAAACCAAGGAGCTTGAGCATCTGATGAAGTTCGTAGAGATAGTAAAAAAGACAAATATTGATTTTATCGGTCTGCGCAACAAGGCCTTCATACTTTCACTGGTGCTTGTTGTGCTCGGTTGCATCGGATTCGTGATGGTCTCTTTGGGGAAGGCGAACCTCAGCGTAGATTTCACGGGAGGGACGCAGCTGCAGGTCAAATTCAGCGAGAAGGTATCCATAGGAGAGTTGAGAGGCGCCCTTACCGAAAGCGGCCTGAGCGACGTGCAGATCCAGGAGATAAGCGGCACGAACGAATTCCTCATCAAGACGAAGATGGCAGACACTGAAAAAGAGAAGGTCCAGGACATAATAGGCAAAGACATCGCCGCAAACCTGAAAGACAAAAAGTTCGAGATCATCGGGAGCAACATGGTCGGCTCAACCGTTGGCCGTGCGTTAAAAAAGGACGCCATCATCGCCCTTGTCATTGCCCTCGTCTGCATCATTATCTATATCGCCTGGCGGTTCACTTTTATCTTCGGGATCGCGGCCACGATCGCTACCTTCCACGATGTCCTTACCATGCTGGGCATATTCTACATATTCAACATGGAGATGAATATCCTCTTTATTACCGCGCTTCTGACCATAGCGGGGTATTCGCTTACCGACACCGTTGTTGTTTTTGACAGGATCCGTGAGAACATGGCCAAGATGAAGGCAAAGTCCGATCTTGCTACGGTGATCAATTTCAGCATAAACGAGGTGCTGAGCAGGACCCTCATAACGTCATTGACGACAGCGGTCACTATAGGCGCGATACTTTTTCTCGGCGGCGAGGTCCTCTTCGACTTTGCCTTTGCACTTTTTATCGGAGTGCTTGTAGGAACATACTCATCGGTATTTATCGCAAGCCCCCTCGTGTTTATCTGGAGAAGACAGATCCGTTGATCCTCTTTATGGAGCTCGATACCCCTGCAGCATACAAAAAAGATCTTCCCATTTAGTACGCATACGTTCCGGAGCCTGTTATGAAGGCAAAGCTGGAAGATGTTCTCAAGGAAAAAGAGAGGGAACTGAAGCTTCACAGGCGTTTTCTTAACCTCAGGGCATTCTGTGAAGAGACGATCTTTCCCCGCATCGAATTACCCGTAAAAGAACATGTCGAGGTCTTGAAGAGGCTGATCGAGAGGATCATACCGGATCCAAAAGACCGTACGGAAGAGATGTTCTCCGGCGAGATCTTCGCGCTCCTCTGCTTGATCTATCTCCACGATGCGGGCTACGTCAGGGATTTTGACTGGACTTTGAACGGGGATATCCTCAACAGCCTGGATGTGCCGTGCAAGGAGGTCTTTCTAAGCTACGAGATAGCGCGAAGGTTCGATATACCGGAAAGCGCCGTAGAGATCGTCAACCACCTGATCTTTTCACATATTGTAAAAAAGATCCCAATGGAGTGGGAGATCACGGACAGCCACTCCAAGGCGATCATAAGGAACACAAAGGTGTTCGAATGTATTTTTAATTTCTGCCACCTCCTGGCCGACATGTTCTACTCCGATATCCGCTACCTGGAGCTGAAAAGGTACAGCGACCCCCAGCTGATACTGCGGCCCAATGAAGCGGTCATAGATATCGACAATAGGGAAGGGATAATATCGATCAGGTATAACGCGCAGACGCCTTATGAACTTCATGTCCTTGAGAACGCAAAAAAATATATCGGAAACATGTTTGACAAGTTCAAAAACAACGTCAACGGCCGGTTCGGTTTTCAGTATAAAGAGGTCCTCTGGGATATTACGGGAGATTTTTACTGCGGGAGGGACGTCTTCGAGATCCCGAAATTTTCCCCCTACGAAGAATCCAGCGGGCCGCCCTTCAAGAGATGGGACGAGGCTTCATTGATCCTGGATAAGCTCTTCGATTTCGGCTGTGTGCTTGTCGTAGGCGAGGCATCCACGGGGAAGACGACGTTGTTGAATTCATTCCTTGTCCCTCAGGTTCTTGCGATGAGCCCCAACGTGTTTTACTGCGAGCTCTGGTCCAACCCTACGGGCGAGATACGTGACGTTATCTGCAAACGAAGCGGCATCGGGGATTACAAAACAATGGACATCGTCTCGATCTGCACCGGGCTTCACAAGAAGGGCGTTTGTTTCTTTATCATTGACGGCTGCGAAAGGCTCATATATATGAAGCCTGATGAGAAGGAGAAGCTGGAAAGGTTTCTTGCGTTCTGCATGGGCCACAAAAATGTATACCTGGTGATCTCCGGAGACAGGGGGACGTTTTTTGAATGGTACCAGAGCTTCCGCGGCGTCAGCACCTCTGCGATATGCGAGGTGAGGCCGTTGGATAGCGCGCAGGCCGTTGATGCCTACGGAGAGGAAAAGATCTTCTGGGATACAAGCGAATATTATAAGCCCATTGAATTTGAGCTTCTCCACTCGAACATGAGCATGGAGAAAGTCCTCTCAGACCTCCTGCAGGGAGCAAAGGACACGTTCGCATTCAGAAACATCCTCTCTGTCTTTGTCGATAAGCATGAGAATATCCTCAAGCGGTATACGGTTGAGAACATCCTTTACGAAACCTCGCTGCATTACGATAGCGTCCTCGGCCATATAAATTTCCTGAAAGAGAAAGACATCGTTAAGGAGACGGAATCCCTCGGGCAGAACTATTATTCCCTGACGAGCAGATACCTGAGAGAGCCTTTGTACAAAGTCCTTGAGCTCGATCTTTTTGAGGAGAAAAAGAGGGTGAGGAACATCCTGAAGAATTCCCTCGTCAACGAAACGTTTCTTGATGAGGGCGCGCTGGATGCCGTTGAGCAGTGGAAAGAACATATGATCTTTACCAAGGAAGAGATGGGGCTTATCCTTGCCAGCGCCGTTAATATTCTGAAGGATGCCTCCCATTTTTTCGAAAAGGCAAAAAAAGACGGGAAGGGGATCGACGCGCAGCCTATCTTGAAGTTCCTTTATTCCGATGATATAGAAAAACGGAAAAGGGCCATTGCCTTGCTCGTCGATATCCAGGACAGGAACATGATCAACCCTCTTCTGGGCCATCTCAAACAGGAGAGCGTCCTGGAGATCAGAGACCTTGTGATGAAAGGGATAGGGCTTACGGGGAAGAAGAAGGCAATGATGGCGATCATGAATACGCTGAACGAGATAGGCGACAGGCAATTACGGCTGAAAGCGGTAGAGTTCTTCTATTCGCTCTTTGGCGAGAACACAAAACAATTATTGACGGACATAAGGGAGACCGAGGAAGACCCGGCGATCATCGTGATAATCGATAAGCTCCTGGCTAAGGCGCCGGTATTTTCGTGATGCCCTGCATATAGGGCCTCAGGGCCTCCGGCACAATAACGGCCCCGTCCCTTGTCTGGTAGTTCTCCATAACGGCCATGACCGTCCTTCCCGCAGCGAGGCCCGACCCGTTAAGGGTGTGGACAAGGTCCGTCTTCCCGCCCTGCTTCCTGTACCGGATCTTTGCCCTCCGTGCCTGGAAGCTCTCAAAGTTGCTGCATGATGATATCTCGCGGTAGATGTTCTGTCCCGGGAGCCAGACCTCTATGTCGTAGGTCTTTGCGGAAGAAAATCCGAGGTCGCCGGTGCAGAGCAGGGAAACCCTGTAGTGGATATTGAGCCTTTTGAGGATGTCCTCGGCATCGAGGAGGAGCCCCTCCAGCTCGTCATATGAGCTTTCCGGGCTGGTGAATTTTACGAGCTCGACCTTGTTGAACTGGTGCTGCCTGGTCAGCCCTCTCGTATCTTTTCCGTGCGCCCCCGCTTCCTTTCTGAAACAGGGGGTGTAGGCGACGTATTTCAGCGGCAGCTCATCTTCCCTGAGGATCTCGTCGGCATAGATGTTCGTGACCGGTACCTCGGCGGTGGGTATGAGAAAGTAATCGAGCCCGTCGAGCTTGAACAGCTCTTCCTCGAATTTCGGCAGCTGGCCTGTTCCCGTCATCGTCCCGCGGTTTACCATAAAAGGTGGAAGGACCTCCGTATATCCATGCTTCGTCGTATGGATATCGAGCATAAAGTTGATAAGGGCCCTCTCGAGGAGGGCGCCGTAGCCTTTATAGAGGGTGAAGCGGGAGCCGGTTATCTTTGCGGCCCTCTTGAAGTCAAGGATGTCGAGCTTTTCGCCGATGTCCCAGTGCGCAAGGGGGTCGAAATCGAAATGAGGCTTCTCCCCCGAGAACCTGACCACCTGGTTGTCTTCGTCGCCGGCGCCGACAGGGACCGTGTCGTGGGGGATGTTCGGTATGACGAGGATCATGTCCTCCCACTCTTTTTCCGTCGCCTTCAGCGACAGCTCCATCTCCTCTATGTTTTTCCCCACCGTTCTCAGGTGCTCTATCTTCTCAACAGGATTGGAGCCTGCCTTTTTCAGCTTCGCGATCTCGCCGGAGAGGAGATTTTTTTCGCTTTTCATCTTCTCGGTTTCCTGGATCAGCCTTCTGCGTTTTTCTTCAACTCCCATGAGCCTTTCGATATCGAATGATGCGCTCCGCTTTCCGAGGCTTTCCTTGACCAGTCCGATGTTTTCGCGGATAAGTTTTGGGTCGATCATTTAGTCCTCCAATAGATCAGGGTTGAATTCAATCGGTTTGTATGTGTAAAGCGTGCCGCGCAACGTGTAGAGAGGCTGACCGTCCACGAGAAAAAGGATCTTCTGGGCCTCTTTAAAAGTGGCGAGGAAGGAATTGGCGATCGAATAGACAGTGAGGATCTCCTTCATTGTGGACGGCTTATCGTTTATGATGTCCCTTGAGACGTTGAGGTACATGACCCCCTCTGCGTCTGTCGCCGACTCATAAAGCGTGAAGCCCTGCGGGAGGTGTTTCTCCTGCTTCAGCTTATTGATGATCATCTCTGCCTTTTCTGTATCGGAAATGTTGCTCCTCACATCAAGCCTCTTTTCTGCCAGCTTGTTCTGTGAGGGGAAAAATATGGAAACCGTCTGTGTGCCGGGGGCCATGAAGATCGCCTTTGGCTCCAGCGCGACCTTCATGCGGTACCCGGTGATGAGTAAGGCGAGGACAACGACGGCTGCCAGAAGGATAATATAGACGGTCCGCACCGGCCGCTGCTGGACAGGAGGGGTCTTTTTTTGTCCCGGTATCATCATCTGCTAAACCCGCGATGAAATCCGTAAGTCGTAAGGCGTGAGGCGTAAGGGGAGAAAACTGAACAATACGAACCTTGTTCCTCGTCCCTCGCTTCCCGATGTGCCCGACAAGTATCCAGCATCGAGTATCCGGTATCTGTTTTTTCAAACGTTGAACGTTGAACATAGAACGTTGAACAGACCTTTTGCCCTCTCACGCCTTACGCCTCACGTCTCACGGGTTTTTCCGTGCTTCTTCAAGAAATTCCGAGGAGCGCATCACCCGCAAGATCGGGTATATTGCCGAATTCCGGTAGGCATTGAGAAAGTTCTCGTGGATCTCCTTCTTGTACGCTGCGCTCAGGTCTTCCAGTATGACCGTGTTGAAGTCGTTGCACACGGCATCAAAGGCCGTGGCAAGGACGCAGAAATGGGTGTTGACGCCGCCGATAGCGACGGTATCGATCTGCATGGTCCTTAAGGTCTGATCGAGGTCGGTCTTGAAAAAGGCGCTGAACCTCCTCTTTTCAAGGATGGTGTCCGTTGGCTGAGGCTCAAGGTCGGACAACGGCTGCGTGTCTTTTGTCCCCCTCAGCGAGCAAGGCTTCATCCTTCCGCGGAAGATGAAGTCATCCTTCAGAAAGCTGTCGCAGGCGAATATAACCGGTATGCCGATGCGCCGGCATATCTTCAGGAAGTCCCGGACGAGGGGCACGATCTTCTCTTCTTCTTTTGTGCCCGTCCTTTCCTTGTCATAACCGCCTTCAAGCATGTCAACAATGATGATCGCAGGCTTCATTCTGCAGGAGCCTCCTGGCCGTTCAAAAATAGCCTGATAAAATTGTCGCAGATCGTTGCAGCAAGCTCTTCAACCTGCTGGCGCCGTATCTCTGCCATTTTCCCGGTGGTAAGCTTCACAAAATACGGCTCGTTCCGTTTGCCCCTGTGAGGATGGGGCGTGAGAAAGGGGGCATCGGTTTCGGCGAGTATCCTCTCCCCGGGAACATATTCCACGACCTTTACGAGCTCTTCGGCGCTGCGGTAGGTTATCGTCCCCGGTATCGATATATAGAAGCCCATATCGAGGAGGCGCTTTGCCGTTGCGCGGTCATAGGAATAGCAATGGACCACGCCGCCATGCATGTTCCGGTATGCCTCTCCGAGGATCTGCAGGGTCTCTGTCAGGGCGTTCCGTGAGTGGATTATGACCGGCAGGCCTTCGTCTGCCGCCAGGGCGAGCTGCTCCCGGAATGCCTTCATCTGCACGTCTTTCGGAGAATAATTCTTAAAGAAGTCGAGGCCTATCTCGCCGTAGCCCACGATCTTTTTCTGTTTCAGGCAGGACCTGATCGTTGCAGCGGTATTCCCGTTGAAGTCCGTGCTGTTGTGAGGGTGTATCCCGATTGCGCCGTATACGATGGGGTTATCGTTGACGATCTCCACGACCTTCGCAAAATAACGCTCTTCTGTGCCGACGGTGAGTATATATTTCAGCCCCTCATCGATGCTTTTTCTGATGACCTGGTCCCTGTCTTTTGCAAAGGACTCCATCTCGAGATGGCAATGAGAATCAACGAACATGATGTTTTATAACATATCGCGGATGGTACTTCAATGGACAACCAGCCATCAGCCATCAGCCATCAGCCATCAGCCATCAGCCATCAGCTTAAAACCTTTTGTTTTGCTGAAAGCTGTATGCTGATTGCTGACTGCTGGTTTTAAACGTGGCACAGGTGGTTGAACGCGCATTCCCCGCATTCCTTGTCGTCGAAAGGCGTAAAGGGCCTGGCGGGATCGAAGATGTCAGCGAGGGCTGTCTTTGCGCCTTCCAGGTATATTTCGTAGAGCCCCTCCTTTTCCTCCTGCGAGGCGCCCTTGAAAAAGTGCTCCTCCGTATTGTTCCTGAGAAGCGCCAGCTTTGCGTTCACTGCGCCGGCAGGTATGTTCTGCTGCCCGCTGAAGAGGTAGATGTAGAGAGGAAGTTGAAAAGAGGAGATGTGGCGGTGAATGTCGCTCATCGAGGCGACGGATATGCGCCGGGGCAGGCTTTTAGAGTACTGCGCCGCGCCGCCGGTTTTGTAGTCGACGATCATGTACTGCCCTGTGCCGGGGTCGAGGTCTACCCGGTCGATTGTGCCAATGAGATTGATATCCGTGCCGCCGGCATTTAACGTGCGTCCGAACCTTTGCTCCAGATGGACAATAATAAAGGGGTCAGGGGCATTGTTCAGGTTTTTTTGCAGGAACGATTGCAGCTTGAAGGACGCCAGCTTTCTGAACAGATAATAGTCGCCGCTGTTGCCCGAACCCTGCAGATGCCTGTCGATGGCCCTGCCCAGCCTCGCCATGATCTCGCCGTGCATGGGTTTTGATATTTCCCTGTTGAGGAAGCCTTCGAATGTCTCCTGGAGAATGCGGTGTATGATGGTGCCCCTGTCCGCTGCCTCTACATCATCGCTGATCCCCTTTTTCTCTTCGAAGGAGAGGATATCCCTGTAATAGAAAAAGACGGGGCAGGATATATAACGGTCGATCGACGAAGGCGAAAAGGCCTTCGATCGGAGCAATTCCATAATGAAGGGAGTTTTTTCTATGGCAGGGGCTGCTGTGCCGGGCCTGAGGCTGATCGGGTAAACAGAGCGGTCGATGGGCATGACGTCAAGGGCCCTTTGAGCCTTTTCCGCATCCCATAGGATCTTCTCGACATACCTGCTCCGGGGCCTGTCCTCGGCATCGACGTAGAGGATGTGGACGTTCTTCGATGACCGGACAAGGCGCTCAAAATAGTAGCGGTATATCTCTTCGCCTTGCCGCGGGGAAGGGATCCCGAGGATCTCATGAACGCCTGACGGGATCAGCGGGCTCACCCTTTTTTGCTGCGGCAGGACGCCTTCGTTCACATCCATGATAATAGTTGTATCGAATGATATGTTCCGTGATTCGAGGACGCCGATGATCTCGAGAGACTCTATGGGTTTTGTTTCGAAGGGCAGGCGCACCGACTCGAGAAGGCGGAGGACGAAGTCGCAGATCAGCCGCCTGTTCTCTTCCCTGCTGTCGCAGAACGCTGCCTTGCTGAAAGAAAGGCCCTTCATGTCCTCCAGCGCCTTGAGCGTTGACCTGAAGATCTCCCCGGAGAGGATATAGGAGCGGACAGGCGTACGCTCCAGCACGTACTCGAGGGCCTCCTCCAATCTTTCCGCATATTCGTAGATCGTCGCCGCGCCTTCAAAATTCCTGAAAAAGACGTCATGTATCTCCCGCACTATTTCATACGGAACATTGTCATTAATCTTGGTCTTGGTTTCTGAACCTTGAACCTTGAACCTTGAACCTTGAACAGATTCTGCCTCCCGCCTCACGGTTCTTAATTCCCTCTCCACCTCATCGGGGATGATAAAGGGCCTGTTTGCCAGCGCGCTATCCCTGATCTCGCCGGTGAAAAGCCTTGAGATGTCAAGCATCGCCTGCCACGTCCCCCTGTCGGCGTCAATATTTTTGACAAAGGGGTGGAGGATGACCCTGAGGTATTCTGCGGCCTGGTACATGCCGCTTCCCTGCCGCGATGTCTGCGAGCGGATGATGTGGGTGATGAGATCGAAGACCGGCGTGCGCTCAAGCGGGTACCCGATGGCGATGTTGCAGGGGGCGCTGATCCTGTCTGCGGCAAAGGTGAGAAGGGGGAAAAGGGCGTCGGACAACGGCAGGATGACGGCCGTCTTCTGCCCGGGGTTGTCTTTCAGGATCGAATGGGCCTTGAGGATCTCTGAATGCGTGTCGAAGCCGGAGTGGATGGTTACAGCCGGAGGCCGGGCGGCTTCCTGCGCAATGTATTCAACGCCGGCCCCGAGGTAGGAGACAAAGCCTTTAAGGACAGGCCAATCGGACGGCGTGCCTTCAAAGATGATCACCGCTTTCCCCTTATTCCACAGGTCCCTCAGGATAAGCTTTTCGGTGCCCAGCAATCCGAAAAGACCTGCAAAATATATCTTTTCAAACTCGTCGACCTCTATCTCGCCGATGGCGCGCGAGGCGGCGAGGTATTTATAGCCGCGGGTAAAAGACATTTTTTCATCGAGCAGTCCATGGAATGAGTCGCGGAGGATGCTTATATGGGTGAGGAGGTTGTTGATGCTTGCCGGTACGTCGTATCCTATTTCGGCATTTTCTTCGAGGGACCTGAGCCTGTCGCTGGCGATGTCCTCCGAGTCGAGCTGGTCGATGAAATCCAGGAGGTGCTTCCCCCAGTAAAAGAAATCGCCGAAGGTCTTTTGCTGAAAAGGGTTGCCGGCGGACCGCGGCAGGGACCGTACAGATTGGTAAAGGAGCCATAGGGCATCGGGGTATTCAAGGTCTTTAAAGCCCTGGAACCTTTTCCTTGCTATATGGTCGATGAACTCTTCTATGGAGAAAAATCCGGGCGAATATGCCGGTGTGGCCATCTTTTCGCTCAGCGCCTGCTTCATATAGAGCGAAGGCCTTTTCCCTGCGAAGACGATAGCCGTATCAGGCAATCGATGGCAGTCGCTAAGGATAAACCCGCTGAGCTCTTTGAGAAAATCCACACCGAACGGGATCGAGTAGACCTTTTTCATTTTCAGACCTTGACCACGCTTCCGTCGTCAATATAGACGAGGTATTTGTTGACCTCTTTATCCGGGTACATGCGCTTAAGGAGCCCGCCGTAGTTGTTGATCTGCTCAACGTGCTCGCCCGACCGCGTCTCGCCGGTCTTGAAATCGATGATATCGAGAGAGGAGGGGTAGACGATGAGCCGGTCCACCTTGAACGCCCTGCCCCCGCTGTCGATTATCTCTTTTTCCGTGAACACAAGGGCGTCTTTCCCGGGCTGGAAGAATGGCAGGATGCGGGGGCTGCGAAACAGCTGCGCGACCACCTCCCCGATCTCGCCCTCATTGAACGGTGCGTTAAGCTTCGCGATCCCTGCCTGTACGGATTCCCGAAGACAGGAGGAAGGATCGGGGGGGAGCACGTGGATCAGCGAGAGTATATAATGAATAAGGTCGCCCTTGCTCCTGGCCGCGATGCTCCGCCTCGACACCGTCTCCGGCCGGATGAACTTCTTCCCCAGCATCTCAGCCCACCGGGCCCTGTCATCCATATCGTCAAGGAGAAGCTCTTTTGGCGCAGCCCGGGAATCATCCTCTGCGGCCGGCCTGCCGGGCGCATCAGCCTGTCTGCCGATCTCAATGGCGGCGTCCTGCGCGTACCCCTTGAGGTCTTCCATGACAAAGATGTAATCGATGAGGAAGTTCTTTTGCCTGGCGGAATCAGCCAGGAAGATATAGAGCTCTTTTTCCGCCCTGGTGCAGGCGACGTAGGCGTTGTTGAGCTCGTCGAGGAGGAACTCCGCCTCCCTTTGCCTGTAGATGCCTTCAAGGGCGCCGGAGATCTGCCGGTAATTTTTCCTGATGTAAAAAAGCCTCAGGTCTTCTTCCCCGCTGACGATGATCTTGTTCTTGTCCCTGCTGTCGGAGGCCCCGAATGTGGTGAGCTTGAGAAAGGGGAGGATGACAACGGGGAATTGGAGGCCTTTTGCCTTGTGGACCGTAAGGACCTTAACGGCGTTGGCGCCTTCGGTCGTGTTGAGCAGAAATTGCTTTTCGGCCTCTGCCGTTTCGTCGTAGGAAGCGTCTGACGCCCTGGTGCACAGCTCCAGAAAATCGGAGAGGTTGCTCCGGCCTGAGCCCTCCTGAGTTTTGATAAGCTCGAAGAGGTGGAGGATGTAGGGCGCATCTTCCTTGAAATGCCTGAACACCTCCCACTTTTTAACGATAAGGGCGAAGAGGTCGTAGAGCGGCAGATACCCTGTCCTTTTAAAGAAGTGCTCAAAATATTCTTCCCAGATGCCGCCGTGGTCTGCCTGGAAGGCCTTGTAGAGGCGGCTGCCCTTACCGCGCGCCCTGGCTCCTGTAAGCCATTCAAAGACCGCATCCTTGGACATGCCGGCCTTGTCGCGGAATATCCTGCCGGTGATAAATTCGGCAAAAGAAAGGTCGTCGTCAGGTGCGCTGAAAAACCTCAAAAGGCTGAGGAGCTCTTTGACAAGGCTGTTGTTCTTTATGTTTACGGTAAATTCCGACTCAACAGGTATCCCGGTTTCGAGAAGCGTCCTGACGACCAGCTCCGCCTCTTTTCTGCGGCGCACCAGTATTGCCACGTCTCTGTAGCGGAAAGAGCCCCTGTCCCTGATGGCGCTCATCAGCCGGACGAGCTTCTCCCCGATGAGCCGGTCTCTTTCATCCTTCAGAAGGCTGTCCTTTTCCTCTCCTTCATCGTCGAGGCCGGCGATCTTTTCGATCCTTACGTATCCGGCGCCGCGGGCCGCGCCGACGAGAGCCTGGCGGGAGCTGCGGTATGTTTCCAGGACCCTCTCTTTCGATCCTTCCGGATGGCCGTCGGCGGCCATATCGATGAGGCGCCGGAGGTTCTCTTTGCTGAAGAGCGCGTTGTTAAAGGCAACGATATGCCCGCCGCTCCGGTAATTGTTATGGAGGGACAGCTCCTGAACGTGGTATGTCCGATAGCGCGAGGCAACTTCGTCGATCAGCTCGGCATTCCCCCCGCGCCACCGGTAGATCGCCTGTTTTTTGTCGCCCACGAGAAAGAGCGTGCCTCCCCTTCCAAGCGCTTCTTCGGCAAGGGACTCTACATTCTTCCACTGGAGCTGGTTCGTATCCTGGAACTCATCGACGAGGAAGTGTGAATATCGTTCGGCCAGCGCGTAATATATCTCCGGCACGAACCCCTTTTCCCTGACTACGCCCTGGAGGAGTTTGTTGAGCTGCTCGATGAGGATGACGCGTTTCCTGAACGTCACCTCCCTCAGAAGCATCCTTTTAAAAAGCCCGTAGGCCTCGACATAGGGCGCGTATTTTCCTTCCGACAGGGTTTCAACAAAGAGGCGCCGCCCGAGGAGGACGTCCTGCCACAGCTTCTCCTGTTGATCGTCGGGGGTTTTGCTCCCCTTCAGGAGGGATTCGCCGAGGGATTGCCTCGCGAAGCACTTGCTCTCGCTTACGGTATTTTTTCTCAGGTCAACGGGGCGCGAAAGGGCATTCCGGAAATCCGCCCTGAGCTTGATGTGAGGGTCTTCGCTAAAGGACCTTTCCAGCGATGCCGCGTCCTCGCCGATCCTTTTCCCTATATCGCCAAGCGCCTTCCCTGTGTCGCGGTAGAGGAATTCCTTGTTCTCTTTTGATTCTTCCCTCCAGAGGTCGCCGATCGTATCCCTGAAAAAGCCCCTCGCCGTCCAGCTGACGTTCTCGCCTTCCATGTCGATGTAGCTTTCTATGAACCTGTCGAAGACCTGCCTGGTATCTGCGTTGTCCGAAAGGGATTGAAGGCATTCCTGGACAACAAGGTCGATAAGGGGCATCGAGTCGGTGCTGATATCGAAATCAGGCGGCAGGTTCAGCTTAAATGCCGATGCCTTAAGGATAAGGTTGACAAAGCTGTCGATGGTGCCCACATTGAAGTCATAAAAATGCCTCAATATGTCCTCGAAATCGATCTCGATGGACTCCCGTATCCCCGCTCTTTGCTGAGAGCTGAGAGCTGAAGGCTGAGGGCTTCCGGCGCTTTGGGTTATTTCCTCCAGCGGCATTCTTGCAGAGCCTTTAAGGGGGATATCCAGGATGATCCTTTTCATCCAGTCGATGATGCGCCCCCGCATCTCCGCGGCAGCCTTATTGGTAAAGGTTAAGGCAACGATATTCGGGATATGGTTCTTCGGGCCGCGGCCCGCCGCCTGGTCCATGACAAGAAGCCTCAGGTAGCGCTGTGCGAGGTTGTAAGTCTTCCCCGCGCCTGCCGACGACCGGACGGTAATGATCTGGGGGGTGTCCATAGCGTGAGTATATCTTACCCGACTGACAACAGCATGTCATGGATAAAAAAAGTGAAAGGTAAAAGGCAACGTAAAACCCGTGAGGCGTCAGGCGTGAGGCGGGAAAATCGTAATTCATGAATCGTAATTCGTAATTGGATGAACCATGTAAAAGGTGATAGAAACCTTGTCTCTCGTTGCTCGTCACTGGTTTGAACCAGCATCGAGCATCCAGGTTTTTCCCCTCACGACTTACGCCTCACGCCTCACGAGGTTTTAATTGTCTGTTGACATCGGGAGGTTTTCCGATTATATAAAAGAGGTGCCTGGGTGGCGGAATAGGTAGACGCAAGGGACTTAAAATCCCTCGGTCCTTGTGGCTGTACGGGTTCGATTCCCGTCCCGGGCACCAGATAAAAAATATTTACATATTTTTGTTTTTTTAGTATGATGCTTTAAATAGCTGGCATTTTAAGCGATCGGTATTCATCTTCAATAAATATCCACTTGCCGTTCGTAGTATCAGGGGGAGGCGATGCTTCAGGGCAGGATATGGCCCTGGAATATTGCTTAAGCCCTGGCTTGCGCCCTGGAAAGATGTTGCGCAGCGGGGGCTGAAAAAGGGGCAGGTTGATCAGCGCTATCTTTAGAAAGCATTAACAATCCGAGGATATTAGGGGTTGCCGTTGTTTTTACGGGCAATGTGGGAGTTGTCTGGCAACGCTATGGGAAGAAGAAAAAGGAGGGGTATATCATGGGTATGACAAGGAGAAAGTTTCTCTTTGGAGGTGGAGCAGCGGCTGCAGGGATGGCGATATCCGGGAAGCCGGCATCCGCAAGAACGATAGAAGCACCCGGGCTTCGCATCAAGGGCCTTAAGGCAACGACAACGGTCTGCCCTTTCTGCGCCGTTGGGTGCGGGATGATCGTGCACGTCAAAGACGGGAAAGTGGTCAATATTGAAGGAGACGATTCGAGCCCCATCAACAAGGGCTCGCTGTGCTCAAAGGGGGAGGCGCTGTTCCAGGTTGCGAATAACGAGCGGCGCCTGCAGAAGGTCATGTACCGGGCGCCAGGCTCCGATCGCTGGGAGGAGAAGCCGTGGGACTGGGCCCTCGACCGCATCGCGGGCCTGATGAAAGAAACGAGGGACAGGACCTTCAAAACGAAGGAGATCGATACAAAGAGCGGTAAGCAGTATACGGTGAACCGGACAGATGGGATGGCTATCCTCGGCGGCGCCGGGCTCGACAACGAGGAATGCTACCTCCTGAGCAAGTTTGCCCGCTCCATAGGGCTGGTCTTTGTGGAGCATCAGGCGCGCCTCTGACACTCTTCCACAGTCGCCGGTCTGGCGGCCTCTTTCGGAAGGGGTGCCATGACGAATCACTGGATCGACCTGAAAAATAGTGATTGCATCATGACCATAGGCTGCAACCCTGCAGAGAATCACCCCATCTCTTTTAAATGGATAGAAGCGGCAATAGAAAAAGGCGCAAAGCTTATCACCATAGACCCCCGCTACACAAGGACCGCTTCCAAGGCGGACATTTACGCCCGCCTGAGGCCGGGGACGGACATTGCGTTCCTGGGGGGCCTCATCAATTATGCGCTGCAGAAGAACCTCATACACACAGAGTATGTCCGGGATTATACAAATGCCTCTTTTATTGTCAGCGAGGGCTTTGACTTCAGGGAAGGGATGTTCGACCACTGGAAGGAAAAGGAGAGGTCCTACGATACGAAGGCGTGGACCTATGCCGTTGATGGGGCAGGGAAGGCGCTTCGGGACCCTGCCATGAAAGATCCGCGGTGCGTCTTCCAGCTTTTAAAAAGGCATTACTCGCGCTACGACATCCATACGGTATGCAAGATCACCGGTACTGACCAGGATGATTTTTCCAAAACGGCAGAGACGTTCTGCTCAACCGGGCGGCCCGGCCGCGCTGGCACGATACTCTATGCCATGGGCATTACGCAGTCAACGCACGGCGTCCAGAATGTCAGGGCCATAGCCATGCTCCAGATGCTCCTCGGCAACATGGGCATCGCCGGGGGAGGCGTGAATGCGTTGCGCGGCGAATCGAATGTCCAGGGGTCGACCGATTACGGGCTCCTTTTCCACGTGCTGCCCGGCTATCTCCCGGCCCCCGAATACAAGGACGAAACGCTTGCATCGGCGATCGCGCGGTATTTCCCGAGATCGAACGAGCCAAAGAGCGCGAACTGGTGGCAGAACGGCGGCAAATATATGGTAAGCCTCCTCAAGGCCTGGTGGGGAGGGCACGCGACCGATGCGAACGGCTACTGTTTCGACTACCTTCCGCGGCGGAGCGGCAACCATTCATACAATGAGATCATTCGCAAGATCGTTCAGGGAAGGATGGAGGGGCTGGTTTGCATGGGAATGAACCCGGCCGTGGGGGGGCCGAACTCCGGCAGCGTACGGGAAGGCCTCGGGAGGTTGAAATGGCTCGTCACGGCGGACCTCTGGGAGACCGAGACCTCTATCTTCTGGAAGCGTCCGGGAGCGAACCCGGGGGGCATAGCGACCGAGGTTTTCATGCTTCCCGCAGCGGCATCCATGGAAAAGGAGGGGAGCATCAGCAACTCCGGAAGGTGGGTCCAGTGGCGTTATACGGCGGTAGAGCCGCCCGGGGCCGCAAAAAGCGACCTGTGGATCATAGACCAGTTCCATAAAAGGCTTAAGGCGCTTTACAGGAAGGCCGGGGGTATCTTCCCGGCTCCGGTCGTAAAGCTGTCCTGGAACTACGGCCACGGCCATGAGCCCGATGTCCACCTCGTAGCAAAAGAGATCAACGGTTATTTTACCCGCAGCGCAACCCTGAAGGATAAAGACAGAACGGTCGAGTTCAAGGCAGGGGATCAAGTGCCGACATTTGCGCAGCTTCAGGACGATGGCTCTACGGCCTCCGGGTGCTGGATCTACTGCGGTTCCTATACAGGCAAAGGAAATATGATGGCGAGGAGGGATCCTGCCGACCTGCCCGACGGCCTTGGCATGTATCCGAACTGGGCCTGGTCGTGGCCGGTGAACAGGCGGATCCTTTACAACCGTGCATCAGTGAACAAGGCGGGCAGGCCCTTTGACGTGAAGCGCCCCGTTATTGCCTGGAACCCTCTCAAAAAGAAGTGGGAGGGGGATGTGCCTGACGGAGGCGCGCCTCCCTGCAATGACGATAAGGGAGTATATCCTTTCATCATGCTTTCCGAGGGGGTCGGACGCCTCTATGCCCTCAATATAAAGGACGGCCCTTTCCCTGAGCATTACGAGCCCGTGGAGAGCCCCATCCGGAATGTTCTCTCAAAGGTCCAGAACAACCCCTGCGTCAGGATCGGCAAGAACGTGACATGCGATACCAACAAATACCCTTTTATCGGTACGACCTACAGGGTGACGGAGCATTGGCAGGCGGGCGCGATGACCAGGAACCTGCCCTGGCTGGTGGAGCTTGTGCCCGACATGTTCGTTGAGATAAGCAAATCCCTGGCCGTTGCAAAAGATATCAAGAACGGCGACCGCGTGCGCGTTACAACCGAGCGCGGCTCTATCGAGGGATACGCCCTGGTCACTTCCCGCATGCAGATATTGATAGTGGACGGCAACCTGGTGGAGCAGGTGGGCATCCCGTGGCATTTTGGCTACGCCGGGCTTGCAACCGGTGATAGCGCGAACATCCTTACATCAGAGGCCCAGAGCCCGGTTTCGGGCATCCCGGAGTTCAAGGCCTTTCTCTGCAACGTTGAAAAAGGGGGTCGGAAGATATGAGCGCAAAAAGAAATTTCTCGAACGATCGCACGTTTCTCATAGACACAACACGCTGCACGGGGTGCAGAAGCTGCCAGGTGGCGTGCAAACAGTGGAACCAAATGAAGGCAGAGGAGACAACATTTTTTCAAGGGGAAGGGTACCAAAACCCTGCGCATCTTTCAGAGAATACATTAACGGCAGTGAGATTCATCGACGACTGGAGGTACGGCAGGAACGAATTCGCATTTTATAAGGAGATGTGCATGCACTGCAACGAGCCGGCGTGCGTGTCGGTCTGCCCGGTGAGCGCGTTCATAAAAACCCCTGAGGGGCCTGTGATCTACGATGCCGCCCGGTGCATAGGATGCCGCTTCTGCATGATCGCCTGCCCCTTCGGCGTCCCCAAGTACCAGTGGAGCAAGGGCCTGCCCCTTGTGGTGAAATGTTCCGGCTGCTACAGCAGGGTGAAGGAAGGGCTTATTCCCGCATGCGCGAAGGCGTGCCCCACGGCCATAACATACGGCAGCCGCCAGGAGATGATCAACGAGGCCAACAGGAGAATTACGGCACACCCGGGAAAATATATGAGCAGGATCTACGGGCTCGAGGAGGCGGGAGGCACAAGCGTGCTCTACCTCTCCGCGATCCCTTTTAACGAAATGGGGTTCAAGAGGGTTACGCAGCGGCCGCTGCCGTCCCTTACGTGGGCGGCATTGCGCTTTGTGCCCGCCGCATTCATTACCATGGGAGGCTCTCTGGCATTTATCTCCTGGCTGACGCACCGGAAGGAGCGGCTGCGAAGGGAAAAAGAGATGGGAGAGGACCGGCAGACACCGGGGAAGGAGGACGGACAATGACGGCAGTGAGAAAGATAGTGACCGAGATACAGGATTTTCATATATTTTTAAGGATCCTTATAGTGCTGGTTACCGCAGGGCTGATCGCCGCAATAGCGCGCTTTACCTTCGGGCTCGGCGCGACGACAAACCTGAGCAACGTGTACCCCTGGGGGCTCTGGGTCTCCTTTGATGTCGTGACATCCGTTCCTCTGGCTGCGGGGGCTTTCGTGCTGGGGGCGATAGTGCACTGCTTCCACATAAAGAAGCTTGAGCCCCTGGTCCGGCCTGCCATTGTTACAGGCTTTCTCGGATACTCCCTTGTGTGCATAGGCCTCCTCCTCGACCTGGGCCAGCCCCATCGAGGCTGGCATATTTTTGCATACCCCAACCTGCATTCGCCCATGTTCGAGGTGGCGCTCTGCGTTATGTCATATACCACCGTCGCCCTGCTCGAGTTCCTTGCGCCGGTATTTGAAAAGTTCGGCCTCCACCTTCCCCTGCGCTTTCTTCGCACCCTCGAGCTGCCCCTCATTGTCCTCGGAGCCGCCATTGCCACCCTCCACCAGTCGACCATCGGCACCTTTTTCCTGATAGCCGTCGACAAGCTCCATAACCTCTGGTACAACCCGATCCTGCCGCTCCTTTTCTGGATATCCGCGGTCTTTACGGGGATGTGCATCATCATTATCGAGGCCGTCATGGTCCATAGGTATCTGGATCAGCCTGACGAGACCGAGCTGCTCGCAACGCTGGCCCGGATCATCCCGTGGTTTCTCGGGATATACCTTGTCCTGAAGATATACGCGCTCTTTTTCCTGAGCGAGAGGCCGCTCTTCGACCGTCCCGGGCTGACCGCGCTATTTGCGATAGAAATGGTCGCCGGCATCATAATCCCGCTGATCATGTTTCTGCACAAGCGGATCAGGAAAGACAGCACCATGCAGCTGCGCGCGGCAGGACTGGTCGTCATGTTCGGATTGGTGCTGAACCGTTTTAACGTTTCCATGTTCGGGATGATACAGAAGGACCAGCAGATATACTACCCGTCGGCCATTGAGACCGTTGTGACGGTCGGGATCATTGCGGCCCACATCCTGTTCTTTGCGGTGGTCGCACGGTATTTCCCGATCTTTGAACACCATCCTGAAGGTGCCGATTATGCGATCCCCGATGGTTTTCGCAGGGTCAAGAAGCCGCTTACGATCGGCAAACCGTCGTGAGGCGATAAACCCGGTGAAACGTGAAAAGCGAAATGTGTAATGTGATCAGAGCATGAGAAGGTGGTTGTTCTCGTTCAGCCAGTGCCGGCGCTGCCTGTAATCGGGCATCACGCTTTCCACAAAGTCCCAGAACCTTTTCGAATGGTTCTTGTGCTTTATGTGGGCGATTTCGTGTATTATCACGTAATCTATAACAGGGTAGGGCGCCATGATAAGGCGCCAGCTGAAAGAGAGCCTGTTGTCGGCAGAGCATGAGCCGTACCGGCTCTGCGCGCCTGTTATGCGGACCTCTATGGGCGGGAGCCCCAACTGCCGCCGGTAATGGTCAACTCTCTCTGAAATGATCTCCCTCGCCCTCCCGGCATACCATTTAACGAAGAGCTCCCTTGCCTTTTCATGGCTGCCTCTATCCAACTGAAAGCTGCCATGAACAAGGGCAAGCGGCCGCCCCTTGCCTCTGTCGCATACCTCCAGCGGATAGGTATCGTAAAGATAGAGAAAGGTATCGCCGGAGACGAACCTTCTCGGCTTCCCGCATTCGCGGCTGCGTTGACGGTACAGCGCAAGGTTTTTTTCTATCCAGGCCTGTCTCGAGCGGACGAATGCGGTGACATCCTTTTCAGGCGTCCTGTAAGGCACCTGGACGATCACCCGGCCGTCATCGTCGATCCTGAGGCTCAGCGTCCTCTTCCTCTTTTTGCTGCGTATGAGAGTGTAGGGAATATCAAGCATATCAATAAGCAGCTATCAGCGATCAGCAGACAGCAACAAACCCGTAAGTCGTGAATCGTAAGTCGTAAGGGGAGAAAAGCAACGTGAAAGGTGAAAGGTGATAAAGCTTTGTTCCTTGACCCTCACTTCTCGCTCCTTGATATACCCGACCAGCATCCGGCATAAAGGCAGTCGTCTGTTAATGGCAGACAGGCGTAAACTAAAACAAAAAAAGCTTTAAGCTGATAGCTGAAAGCTGAAAGCTAAAGAAGCCGCCAGCATCCAGCATCCAGTATCTGCTCTTCTTTCCGCTATGCGCTATGCTCCAGTATCCAGTATCCGGTCTCTCTCCCCTTCCGCCTCACGCCTTACGCCTCACGGGATTTTCTCTTATATCTCCGCCTCTTCTCCCATGAGAGGAACGCGGGTTTCGAAGGAAAACCTTTTCTGGACGATATGTTCGAACTGAAGGGATACCGATTCCTCGCCGTGGGTTATAAAGACCTTCGGCTTACCCGTGAGCGTCTCAAGCCACTCGAGAAGCTCCTTCTGGTCCGCGTGGGCAGAAAAGCCGCCGATGGTGTAAACCTTTGCCCTGATAACCATCTCCTCGCCGAAGATGCGGGCTGTCTTTGCGCCATCGACAATATACCTGCCGAGCGTCCCCTGTACCTGGAATCCGGTAAATATGATGCTGGAATCGGGCCTCCAGATATTGTGCTTGAAATGATGACGTATCCTGCCGCCCTCGCACATGCCGCTGCCGGCAATGATGATCGCCCTGGATTTGATCTTGTTGATCTTCTGCGATTCCTCTACGGTTGTCGTGAAATTGATCCTCATCCCTTCGCTGCTTCGGATCTTGAAGGTATTGACCGCCTCCGCGTCGAAAAATTCCGGATGGGCCATGTAGATCTTCGTCGCCTTGTCCGCGAGGGGGCTGTCGACATAGACGTCAAGGCCTTCCAGCTTCCCTTCTTTAACGAGCCTGTTCAATATGTAGAGCACATCCTGGGTCCTCCCCACCGCAAAAGAAGGGATGAGGACGTTGCCGCCCCTCCTGAAGGTATCCTTGATCGCCTGCTCCAGCTCATAGATGCTGTCATCCATATTTTTATGCAGCCTGTTGCCGTACGTCGATTCGATGACAACATAATCGGCCTCTTTCACGTGCTGCGGGTCATTGATGATCGGGTTACCGTTCTTTCCGATATCCCCTGAGAACAGTGCCTTTTTTTCCTTGCCGGTTTGATCGCGGTACCATATCTCGAGGGCAGCGGAGCCGAGGATGTGCCCGGCATCGAGAAACCTGTACCTGGCCGTCCCGTTTTTCAGCGCCTCGACCTCCCCGTAGGGCTTTGTGTCGAAAAAGGGGATCGCCCTCTTTGCGCCCTCTGTATCGTAGAGCGGCTCGTATGTGATGTCCTTGCCCTCCCGGAAGGATTTCTTTGTGAGCCACTCAGCGTCCTTCTCCTGGATATGGGCCGAATCGTAGAGGAGGATCTCCGCAAGCTCGGCAGTCGCAGACGTGCAGAGGATGCGGCCCTTAAATCCCTCTGCCACGAGCTTCGGGATCAGCCCCGAATGGTCGAGGTGGGCGTGGGTAAGGAGGAGATAATCGATCCCGGCAGGATCAAAATGAAAAGGCTCCCTGTTGAAGTCGTCGGAACCCTTTCCCTGGTGCATGCCGCAGTCGACAAGGATCTGAATGCCGTCCGATATTAAGTGATAGCACGACCCGGTCACCTTCCGCGCTGCGCCCAAGAACCTGATCTTCATGCATTGCTCCTTTCAATCCGGATTATTCCCCGCAGCAAGCTGCGTGGCGCGACCTTCCCCTCTCCCCTGGCGGGAGAGAGCACGCCCGATATCAGCACTTTCCCCTCTCCCCTGGCGGGAGAGAGCATGCCCGATATCAGCCCTTTCCCCTCTCCCCTGGAGGGAGAGGGTCAGGGTGAGGGGGTACATAATCATACCATTCCCATCCTCTGACACTCCACCGCTTACTGCGTGGCGTGACTTCCCCTCTCCCCTGGAGGGAGAGCACGCCCGATATCAGCTCTTTCCCCTCTCCCCTGGAGGGAGAGGGTCAGGGTGAGGGGGTACGTAATCATACCATTCCCATCCTCTGACACCCCGCAGCGTGCTTGCAGGGCAGTTCATTGCCGGCCTCGTTGATTATACATGGCCGCCGCCGGTTTCGCAAGGAATAAGAAGAGCAGCCTTCAGCCCACAGCGAACAGCTCACAGATAGACAGCGCGAGGAGCGAGGAACGAGGCTAGAGGAGCGAGGTACGAGGCGTCAAGCGGAGAGCTGAGGGCTGAAGGCGGAGAGTGAAAAGAGCCAGAAGGGGGCGACGATTTGAGATCGCTCGATGCCGGTTGCCTGATGCTTGTTGCTGAAAGCTGTCTGCTGTCTGCTGATAGCTGCTTTTTTGACTTTCCCTGCATCCATGTGATAGCTTAATCAACCTATAAAACAAGAAGGGGGTAGCACATGACCTTGTCGAGAAACCACTTATTGCGATCATTGGTGGTTATTGTTGCATTTACGTTTATCTTTTTTGTCATGCTGGATGCAATATCCTATGCCCGCATCGGCGGCGGCAGGTCGCTCGGCAGCCGCGGTTTCAGCTCGGGCGGAGGCTTCCAGAGGTCATCGCCCACACGGACAGCGCCGTCCCCACAGCGGCCGGGCATGGCGCAACAGCAGCCCGGTCAGCAGCCTCCGGCAGCGACTCCGGGACGGAGCTTCCTCTACGGGCTGGGCGGCGGCCTTATGGGCGGCATGATCGGGAGCATGCTGTTCGGCGGCCGCGGGTATGCAGGCGGCGAAGGAATGGGCGGCGGCGGGTTTAGCTTCGGCGACCTTATCATCATCCTCATCATTCTCGGGATTATCTGGCATATCGTGAAGCGCTTCAAGGCGCGAAAGGAGATGCAGATGAGCGCCGCGAATGCGGGTGGCTACGGCTCTTACGCGTATAATGATCCTCAGTACGAGCCGGCATATGTTCCTTCTTCGCAGGACGCGGTATCTGCCGGGCTTCGCCATATCGGCGAGATGGACCCTTCGTTCAATGAAGGCGCCTTTAAGGAGAATGTGGAGGACATGTTCTTCAAGATCCAGGGCGGGTGGACGAAGCGCGACCTGGGCGCAGCGCGAAACCTTTTGACGCCGCAGATGCTCAACACCGTGCAGGCAGACATAGATGAGTACATTGGAAGGAAAGAGTTCAACCGCCTCGAAAATATCGCTGTCCGGCAGGTAGAGATCGTCGATGCCGTGCAGGATCAGGGGGAGGAATATATAACGGTAAAATTTCTTGCAAGCCTTCTTGATTATACCACTGATGAAAGAACGGGGAACGTGACCTCGGGGAGCTCGACCGACCCTGTAAAATTTCTCGAATACTGGACGTTCACAAGGAAGGTAGGCGAGAAAAACTGGCTCCTGGCCGGGATCACTCAGGAGAAGGACTATTGAACGCGGACAAGCGCCCCTGTCGGAATGTCCCCGCAAACACGCTCATTACGCTCCAGCGGCTTCATTCGCTCGCTGTTTCCGCTTCGGAACTTTTGCTTCGCAAAAGACCAAGCTTCCTCGACTCACGACGGTTTGCTAAAGGACACCCCGACAGGGGCGCTTGTCCTCATGGAGAATAGGGGTTTAAAAAATAAACTAATTTTCTTGACACCGGAAAATCCTTTGTGCTAAAAAAGAAACAATATGATAAAGACAGCCAAAAGAACGAACTGGGCTTGGTGGTGGTTAGTGTAGGTGCGAGACCGTAAATAACCGGCCACGGGCGGTCTTGCACCGTCCGTGGCCTTTTTGTTTCAAGGGGCCATGGATCATATCGATCCACGGCCTTTTTTATAGCTTACAGCTGACAGCGAACAGCTTTCAGCGAAACGATCGACATTGGAATTTGGAGCTTTACAAGCTGAATGCTGATCGCTGATAGCTGACAAACTGAGGAAAGGAGAGAAGGATGGAAAAGAAGATCTTTTTAAGCGAAAGGGAGATGCCGAAGGCGTGGTACAACATCCAGGCAGACATGAAAAGCCCCCTGCCGCCGCCCCTTAACCCGGCCACGGGAGAGCCGATAACGCCGGACATGCTTGCGCCCATATTCCCGATGAACCTGATCGAGCAGGAGGTGAGCGCGCAGCGGTGGATCGATATTCCCGACGAGGTCCTCCAGAGGCTTCTCATGTGGAGGCCGACGCCGCTTTCCAGGGCCTATTCGCTGGAGAGGTTCCTCGGAACGCCGGCGCACATATACTTCAAGAACGAGGGCGTCAGCCCTCCCGGAAGCCACAAGCCCAATACGGCGGTACCGCAGGCATATTACAACAAGATATTCGGCACCAAGAGGCTGACCACGGAGACGGGTGCGGGCCAGTGGGGCAGCGCCCTTGCGTACGCGTGCAACCAGTTCGGCCTTGAGCTGAAGATATACATGGTGCGGGTGAGCTATAACCAGAAGCCTTACAGGAGGGTCATGATGGAGGCCTGGAACGGCAAATGCATCCCCAGCCCGAGCCCCCATACGAACGCGGGGAGGAAGTTTATCGAGAAGGACCCTGAGCATCCGGGCAGCCTGGGGATCGCGATCAGCGAGGCCATCGAGGATGCCGTCACCTCTAAGGACGCAAAGTATTCGCTGGGGAGCGTCCTGAACCATGTCCTTATGCACCAGACCGTCATAGGGCTTGAAGCAGAGAAGCAGCTTGCGATGGCAGGCGAATATCCTGATATCGTCATCGGGTGCGCAGGAGGCGGGAGCAATTTCGCGGGGCTCTCGTTCCCTTTCATCAGGGACAAGATCCACGGGAAAGATATAAAGATTATCGCCTGCGAGCCTACATCCTGTCCGACGATGACAAGGGGCCACTACCTCTATGATTTCGGCGATACGGCGCAGACAACGCCGCTGCTGGCGATGTGTTCTATAGGCCATAATTTTGTTCCGGCGCCTATCCACGCAGGCGGGCTTCGCTACCACGGTATGGCGCCGCTTGTAAGCAAGCTCTATATGGACGGGCTCATCGAGGCGAGGGCCTACAATCAGCTTGAGACGTTCGCCGCAGGCATCACTTTCGCGAGGACAGAAGGGTTTATCCCTGCGCCGGAAACGAACCATGCCATAGCCTGCGTGATCGAAGAAGCGAAGAAGGCAAAGGAAGAAGGGAAGGAAAAGGTCATCTTGATGAACTGGAGCGGCCACGGCATTGTCGACCTTCCGTCCTACGACGCCTATATGGCAGGAAAGCTCCAGGACTACGCGCTGCCCGATGAGGAGATCGAGAAGCTGGTGAGGGAGCTGGACGCTTTCCCGAAACCAAAATAAGCTATCAGCTCACAGCGTTCAGCATACAGATTACAGCAAACCGCTGTATGCTGATCGCTGAAAGCTGTTTTTTTGGAGGTTGATTTTGGAGATCTATTGTTCCCAGCTTGGCATGATGATCGGTCTTTCCTATTGCATGTCCATGAACGACGGGCTGCCGTGCAGGAATTCGATTGATTGCTGGAGAGAAAGGCTTGATATTGTGGCCTTCCTTAAGGCAAAATACAGTGGCGAAGAGCTGAATAAGGTGTTTAGCGGGCTGCCGAAGACGAAGCTCGACAGGATAATGGAAATGATATATCCGAAAAACGTGAAAGGTGAAAAGTAGAGGTTCTTCGCTGATAGCTGACAAAGGAGGTTTGATGCTGCTTTCAGACAGGGTAATGAATGTGAGGCCATCGGGGGTGCGGAAGATCTTTGATCTTGCCAAGAAGGTCAAAAATCCCATCGACCTGAGCATCGGCGAACCGGATTTTGACATCCCCGAAGAGATAAAAGAAGAAGGGATAAAATGGATACGGGCTGGATTCAACAAATATACCCCTTCCGGCGGTATCCAGGAATTACGCACTGCGATCCTCCGTCATCTTCAGAAGAAAGGCATCATATGCGACGACGTGATCGTAACGGCAGGGGTGACAGGCGGCATACTTCTTGCCCTCATGGTAACCCTGAACCCGGGCGATGAGATCATTATTCCCGACCCCTATTTTGTGCTCTATGAATATCAGGTCCAGCTTTTGGGCGGGAACCCTGTCTTCGTCGATACCTACCCTGATTTTACGATCAAGGAAGAGCTCCTGAGGAAGGCCATTACCAAAAAGACAAGGATCATCCTTGTCAACAGCCCCAATAACCCCACCGGCATGGTATGCTCCCGGGCAGAGCTTGAAATGGTCGCGCGGGTGGCGCGCGAAAAAAACATCCTTGTTTTTTCAGATGATATCTATGATAGATTCGTATATGATAACGGTGACGGCAAGCTGACATATCTCGGGCAGCTCTACGAAAATACCCTGACGTTCGGTGGTTTTTCAAAGACGTGGGGGATGACGGGGTGGAGAATAGGGTATGTGGCAGGGCCAAAAGAGATCATTCAGTGCATGGTGACGATGCAGCAATATGTCTTTAGCAGCATAAACTCTTTCGCGCAAAAGGCCGCGCTCCGCGCGCTTGACCATAACGTGGATAGCCTTATAGAAGGATATAAGAAAAAAAGGGATCTGATCTATGAGGGGCTGAAAGACAAGTATCGCGTCGTGAAGCCCAAAGGCGCCTACTTCATCTTCCCTGAGGTTCCCGGCGGCAACGGGGACAAGTTTGTTGAAAAGGCATTGAAAAAAAACCTTTTCATTATACCGGGGAGCGTCTTCTCGGCCAGGAGATCGCATATCCGCATCTCCTTCGCGGCGAGCGAAGAGAACGTGCTGAAAGGCATAGAGATCCTGAGGAGCATGGCATAAAAAACGGCAATCAGCTCACAGCTATCAGCCGACAACAAGAACCAGAGATAGACCGGATCTATCGCTGATAGCTGATCGCTGATCGCTGTCAGCTGAGAAAGGTTACAGGCATGCATGAGGAAATAACGAGGGTATTGGTTGAGAATGGGGCCCGGATGATCTACGCGGTGAACAAGGGCGTCGAGAAAGGGCTGCAGCTGCTGCGGGATGAATTCCCGCATTTCGATTACGAGCTGTGCACGAACGAAAAGATCGCCTACGAGCAGGCGCTGTCATGCGCCTACGCCTCCTGCAGGTCTGCCTGCCTGCTGTCATCTGAAGGGCTCTATGAAGCCCTTGACCCTATCATGAGCTCGGCCTACACAGGGACCGCCGGAGGTTTTCTCGTGATCTGCGTCCAGGAGAACGACGTCCTGGCGACACCGGTTGGGCCTTTCGCAAAGCTGCCTTTCATCGTTGCAGACAGCATCGACGCGCTCCGGTCCGCCGTTGAATACGGCTACACGATATCAGAAAAATATGAGACGCCGGTCATTATCCAGGCAGCGCCGGAAATGAGCGAGGAACGAGGATCGAGGATCGAGGAACGAGCATCCGCTTCTCCGAACGCCGAACGCCGAACGCCCAACGCCGAACGTTCTTCTGCCCGGTTCATCAAGGATCCCAACCGCTGGGCGGCGACGCCGCAATTCCGTTACCGCCTCCACCGTCAATTGAATGAGAAGATAGAAAAGATACGGAAAGAATTTGAAGAGTACAAAGGCAATCACGTGGCCGTTACAACGCAGACCGGGGTAATTACCGATAAGCTGTCGAGCCTTGAGTTCTATGACGAGGACGGGAGCATCCTGCGGCTCGCCACGCTCTATCCATTGCCGGACAAGCTTGTCAGCGGCTTCATCGACCGGATGGATATCATCTTCGTGGAAGAGGGATACCCGGTCATCGAGCTCCAGATCGCCGACCGCTCAAAGGTGCGGGCGAACAAGATAGGCGATTCGTATGGAAGAGAGAAGCCGGAAGAGATGATGCATGGAATGCATGTGGTCCGCGATAAGCTCGGCCCCGCGTCTTCCATCAATATGGCCCATGGCATAAAAAAGCTGGAGCCCGGAAAGAAGGTCCTTGCCATCACCTATGAAGACTATTTCTTTCATTCAGGGATGCCCGCTTTTGTGAACACGCTTTACAATAATTCTTCCTTTGTCCTTCTCGTCATGACGAACAGGCGCGAGGACGAATTGAAGGGCGTGCTCAGAGGGTTTGGCTTTGAAAATTGCCACCATCTCGAAAGCGCCTCAGAGATAGAAAGATTTAAGGACGCGGATGCGCTGACAGTGCTTTTTTGCAGGGGAATAATGTGAGAACTACAGCTCATAGCTCATGGCGAGGCAGATTACAGATACAGAATCAGCATAGTGTCTGAACACTCGATGCTGGGCTCGTCGCCGGCTCCTGAAGGCTGTATGCTGAAGGCTGATCGCTGAAAGCTAATAGGAAGGTGTTTATTGAAGCTTGAGATCTTATGTGCGGGAATAGGGGGAAGAGGGGTTCTCCTGGCATCTACTATACTCATGGAAACGGCCATTGCTGCGGGCTTGAAGGCGTCGGCGTCTGACGAGTATGGCATGAGCCAGCGAGGAGGTTCTGTCGTTTCGCTCGTTAAGATCGGCGGTTTTAAAAGTCCGCTCATAGGCAGAGAGAACGCCGACACCCTTTTGGCCTTTGAAGAGAGCGAGTTTTACAGGAACCTTACGTTTCTGAAAAGAGATGGCAGGGCGATTGTGAATACCCCTAAAGATGCCTTGCCCGAAGAGGTGGAAAGGCTTTTGCGGGAAAGGAATATCAGGGTATATCAGGTAGACGGGGACGGGGTCGCAAAGCAAAACGGCATGATCAAGGCGTCGAATATTGCGGTCCTTGGATATTTTTCGTCTTTGAATATCGACCCCTATTCATACGGGAATATAAAGCAGACCATTGCCGCAAAGACAAAAGGGAAATTTCTCGAAAAGAACCTGGAGATCTTTGAGGCAGGGTTTAAACAAGCTGAGAGCAGAAGGAAATGAAGGAAAAAGAGAATAGCAATCAAAAGACTGGCGCAGAGGTAATGATCGGAAACTATGCGATCGCGCGGGGGTTTGTTGAAGCGGGCATCGAGCTTGCCGCCGCATATCCCGGGACGCCGAGCTCTGAGATCCTGCCGGGAATTGTGGAGTTCAAGCGGCGCGAGAACATAAATATTCATACCGAATGGTCCGTAAACGAGCGGTGCGCGCTGGAGGTTGCCTTTGGCGCTGCCCTGTCAGGGCGCAAGGCGGTATGCATGATGAAGCAGGTCGGCTTGAACGTTGCCTTTCCCGGGCTCCTGAAAGGAAAAAAGAAGGACCTCAAGGGCGCGTTCGTTATCGTCTCCTGCGACGACCCGGGCCCTCAGTCATCGCAGACAGAGCAGGACACGCGGCTTCTTGCCACGTTCTTCGGTATCCCCGTCTTTGATCCGGCCTCGCCGGCAGAAGCTGCCGACATCGCTTATTATGCCGTACAATACTCGGCGGAGCATAAGGTCCCTGTCATTATCCGCCCCACCCACAGGGTAAGCCACGCCCGCGAAGCCATCCCCCTTTATCCGGTCGGCAAACGCACAGTCACCCTGCAGGAGGGAGTACAGAATCCGTTAGTCGTAAGTCGGAAGTCGGAAGTGGGAAAACCCCTCACGCCTAACGCCTCACGCCTGACGGCATTAGGCGTTGTTGCTTCCGGCATGTCCTATTCCATCGCCGTGGATGTCCTCGCGGAGCTCGGCCTCACAGACGTTGTGCCGGTATATAAAGTAGTGCAGCTGTCAGATGTCAGGATCGAGGATCGAGGAACGAGGAACGAGGATCGAGGAACGAGGAGCGAACCTCTTCCCCTCACGCCTCACGCCTTACGATTCACGGGTTTTATCGCCTCACGCCTTGCGCCTCACGCCTTACGGAATTTTATTGACTCTGTCGATAAAGCGCTGATCCTGGAAGAGACCGATGTCGTGATCGAGGCTATTATCGGCAATTCGAAAAAGACCTTTGGCAGAATGAACGGTTATGTGCCGGCGGCGGGCGAGCTTACCTATGACGTGATCAGGGATATCATTACGAAGGTGGTCAATGAAACAAAAACGGGAAAAGTGCAATTTGACCCTGATCGTACCATCGAAGAGACGCTGAAAAGCGTGCACGTGCAGCCAAGGCCTCCCAAGCTTTGCGCCGGCTGTCCTCACAGGGCCTCATTTTATGCAATGCGGCGAGCCTTTCCCGACGCCCTGTTTCCCGGCGATATCGGCTGCTACACGCTTGGCATTACCATGGGGGCAGTCGACACCTGCGTAGATATGGGCGGCGGCGTAACGCTGGCATCGGGTTTTTACGATGCATTCAAAGATCAAGAAAAATTGTTGCCGGTTATTGCGTCTGTAGGTGATTCAACCTTTTTCCATGCGTGCCTTCCGCCTCTCTATGACGCTGCCAGCAAGAACAAGCGGTTTATCCTCATCATCATGGATAATGGGATCACCGCCATGACAGGCATGCAGCCGACACCGCAGACGGGCATAACGGCAGACGGCTCATATTACCACGCGATGAAGATAGAGGATGTCGTCAGGGGCCTCGGCGTGGGGTTTTTAAGGATCCTTGACCCTTATGATATCCCGCATATGATCTCCACGATCCGCGAAGCCTACGGCTACCTCAGCAACCAGCCGTCAGCAGACAGCCATCAGCGATCAGCAGACAACGATCAGACATCAGCAGACAGCAATCAGCCATCAGCAGACAGCAATCAGCCATCAGCAGACAATGGCCGGCATCGAGCATCCAGCATCGAGCATCCAGCATCGAGTTCTTCCCCTCACAGCGCTGACGGTTCGTCTAACGTTGAACATAGAACATTGAACGTTGAACAGGTTTTGTCGCTTGGTCCTGCCGTCATCATTGCCCGACGCGAGTGTGTTCTCAACGCAAAGCTGAAGCCCGAAGATATCTGCGATGTCAGCGATATCGAGAAGAGCTGTATTGGCTGCAAACAATGCATCATAGAATTTGAGTGCCCCGCGATTGTCTTCGATGAGGAGGCAAAGAGGGTAAAGATCGACGACGGGCTATGTGTGCAATGTGGAATGTGCCTCTATGCCTGTCCCAAGCAGGAAAAAGGAAAAAAGCTGCAAAAACAATACGGCAAGCACACCACAAAGAAAAGGCCCAAATAACACCCCGTTGATTGCCGTTACTTCCATACCGTGTCCCCAAAAAAATAATCAGGGACGACCAATCAACCCCACCGTCCCCTCCCAGACATTCAGGAGAACCAATCAACACCACCGTCCCCTCCCCATTCACTGGGGAGGGCCAGGGTGGGCATCCAGATGATACGATTCCATATTCCCTCCCCACTTGCTGGGGAGGGCAAGGGTGGGGCTGAATGAAACGCCACCTCCTCCACCACTCCCGCCACCTCAGAAACAACCCTACCCACGTTGAAAACCTGCTGTGGCAGCACCTGCGCAAGAGGCAGATGATGGGCTTGAAGTTTCGAAGACAACAGCCGATTGACAACTATATCGTTGATTTCATATGCTTAGAAAATAAGCTTATAATAGAGGTCGATGGCGGGCAGCATTCATTGCAAAAAGATGAAGACGTGAAGAGGGACGCGTATTTGAAAAAGAGTGGCTTTAAGGTTCTGCGGTTCTGGAACAATGAGGTGCTGGAAAACATGGATGGTGTTTTGGAGAAGATAAGAAGCCATTGTCTGGGCCACCCACCCCTTGATCCCCTCCCGTCAAGGGAGGGGACATGAGAGGCAAGATCCCTGCTGCCGCCGCGTCCACCAACGCGTCCAAAGGGAGAGGGGATATGAGAGGCAAGATCCCTGCTGCCGCCTCCAACGCCGCTTCCACCACTGCGTCCAGAGGGGGAGGGCGGACGAGAGGTATATTGCCCGCCGCTACGGCATCAAGGAAAGGCGGATGAGCGATATGCTGTCCATTGTTATCATCACCAAAGATACAAGGGAGCTCCTGCAGCAGCTCCTACGCTCCGTCGAAAAGGACGAATCTCTTAAAGCCTTCCTGCGGGAGACGACCGTTATTGACAACGCCTCTGCCGACGGAACGGGAGACATGGTGCGTAATGAGTTTCCATGGACGATCTATATAAGGAACGACAGGAACAGGGGCTTTGCGGCGTCGGCGAACCAGGGGATCGGCCGGTCGACAGGGAAGTACGCGCTGCTTCTCAATTCCGACACGATCCTCATCGAAGGCGAGATCGCAAAGATGCTCGCGTTCATGGAAGATAATGTCGATGTCGGGATATGCGGCCCGCAGCTCGTCTACCCTGATATGCGGCCCCAGCGCTCTTCCGCCTCAATCCCCTCCCTCTCCACCGAATTATTACCCTTCCTCGCACCTCGTCTCTTGCATCCCGCCTCCAGCATCCAGCATCCGGCAACAAGGATCGATGTCCCTTCCCTCATCGGCGCCGCCATGATGATAAGGAGATCGTTGTTCGAAGCGCTCTCCGGCTTTGACGAGCGATTCTTCTTCTTCCTCGAAGAAACGGACCTCTGCCTCCGGGCACAACAGCCGTCAGGAGCGAGGAACGAGGATAGAGGAGCGAGGACAGAGGAGCGAGGAACGAGGATAGAGGAGCGAGGGGCGAGGGGCGAGGGGCGAGGAACCACAGGCGAGCATCGAGTATCCAGCGACCAGTATCCAGTATCCAGTATCGAGCCTCTTCCCCTCACGCCTCACGCCTCACGCCTCACGGCTTACAGGGTTGTTCTCCTCCCCGGCGCCAGGATTGTCCACCTCCAGGGAAAGACAGTGGGAAAGAACTGGATCAAAGGCAGGATCGAATACAACATCTCGCTCTACAAGTTCATCAAAAAGCACCACAGCCCCCTCTATTACCGCACCTTCCAGGCCGCGCGCTTCCTGAAATCCTCCACCATGATCATCGTCCTCTCTCTCCTCTTTTTCCTCCTCATAGGCAAGAGTATCCGGAAACGCTACATCTATTACTGGAAGATCTTTCTCTGGCATCTAGCCGCCTGTCCCCCCACAGCCGGACTGCAAACTCCAGCACAGCGCAAAGTCCGTGAGGCGTAAGGCGTGAGGCGTAAGGCGAGGAAGGCCGCTTATTTAATCAACATTGAAGGCATAAGATAAATAGTTTGTTATCGTTTAGCTCTGAGTTGATTTCTGATCAGACCTGTCAGCATTTTATCTATGCGTTCCATAGTTGTATTTAACTTATCGTATAGGTCTGTAGCGATATATTTGAGTTTCAGGGCTATCTCAAGTTGCGTATCGAGTTCACTCAAAGAACCTTGCGCAACATGGAGGAAATTTGCAAATTCTTTTTTTGTGTTTCTTCCCGCACCTTCAGCTATGTTGCTTGGAATACTGAGGACGGATCTCCTCACCTGAGGTATCAATACATATTTTTCTTCTATCGGAAATGTCTTTGTAATATCAAAAATATCCAGTACAAACTCCATAGACAATTTCCATACGTCTAATTTTTTATGTGGTTTATCGATAATCCCCCCCCTTACGACTTTCCAACCTTGTTCTCGCTACCCTTGCTTCTTCTTGCACCTCACATATTGTTCTGCCTTACGGATAAATCCACTTACGCCTCACGCCTTACGACTTACGGGTGTTTCTTGGATTCAGCTTTCCAATACGAAAATTACTTCCAGCGTTACCCTGAACTCAACGATCTTCCCGTCTTCCACCCGGGCGCGCTGCTCCTGAACGCGGATGCCCGTTATGCCCCTCAATGTCTTCGACGCCCTCTTGAAGCCCACCATGATCGCATCCTCAAAGCTCTTCGGCGAACCCGCAACGATCTCTGTCACACGTGCAACCCTGCCCTCAGACCTCATAAGCCAACCCTCCTTGATTATTTGTGATGTTCATTAAAGAAATAGCAGGAAGAACCAACCGTGTCAACAGTTTTCAGCCTGAGCTCCACTATTCCCCCGTCCCCCGCGGAAGCTTCCTCGAGTTCCCGCTCCCCTTGCGGGAGAGGGTCAGGGAGAGGGGGCCGGTATTTTCACTTTGTGCTTGACATTATTATACAATCAGCATACCATTTACTCTGTTCAGTGCCTGAACAAACTCCAAATAGCTGTGATCATTCATTTTTCATAAAATGAGACGGCGGTAGCCTGCTTAAAAAAAGGCTAAGGTTGAGGCTAAGGTCAAGCAAGACCACACTCAGTATCAACTTCATTTATCAGTTTTAACCGTATTGACCTTCTGATATGAGTTATAATTCTTTCGAACAAATGCCTGTATGGCAAAAAGCCATGGGATTAGCCATTGAGGTTTTTAAACTTACCGAAAAACTTCCGAAGAAAGAAGATTATGGATTAACTTCTCAAATGAGACGATCCGCTCTTTCTATTCCTGGTAACATTGCGGAAGGGTTTGGAAGAAAACACACGAAAGATAAGTTAAACTTTTATTATGATTCCCGTGGTTCTATTGCTGAGACAAAGAATCATTTAATATACGGTCATAGGGTAAATTATTTTACTGAAAGAGAATATGAAAAGTATATTGATTTTATTGATGATGTATGGAGAGAACTGAATTCTTTAATCAGTTCTTTACAAAAGAAAATTTGATTTAAGTCTTACTATTTAAGTTGATCTTTAACCTTTTTTAAATCTTTCGGTCGTATTTACCCTCAACCTTAACCTCAGCCTCAACCTTATCTTTATGAACGAGTCCCACTTCAAAACCCTCCGCGAGCTTTCATCGAACGGCAATCTCACCCAGCGTGAGCTTTCGGAAAGGCTGGGCTTGAGCCTCGGCAGCGTGAACTACGTCATCCAGGCCCTGATCGGCAAAGGCTACGTGAAGGCGCAGCGCTTCAAAAATTCAAAGAACAAGATGGGCTACATGTATATCCTCACGCCAAAAGGGGTAAAAGAGAAGGTCGCCCAGACGGAGCAGTTCATCCAGAGAAAGATGGCCGAGTACGAACGGATAAGGCGGGAACTCGAATTGCTCAAAAAAGAGAGCTCATACAAAGACAACGAACAATGAAAAGCCTTTAAAAGCATTGTCTCTCGCCCGCTTCGCTCGAGCCTGCAAAGTCCGCAGAGAAAGACAGAATATACCGTCGTCAGAAGTAAGAGAAACCACCATTCTGCCGACACTCCCAGCACCTGACGGTGCAGAAAAAAACCTTTCTCGAATATGAAAACAAACTCAACAAACGCGAATAACCCAATGAACTCGAGAAACTCAAGAAACCCGAAGAACCTGCTTCATAACATCAAAACCCGTACCGCCCGGGTCGGCATCATCGGCCTCGGCTATGTGGGGCTTCCTCTCGTCATCGAATTTGTCAAGGCAGGCTTCCCCGTTACGGGCTTTGATACGGATCCCGGGAAGGTCGCCATGCTCAAAAAAGGGAAAAGCTACATAAAGCATATTCAGCTATCAGCTATCAACAAGCAGCCGTCAGCAGACTTTACCCCAACAACCGATTTCAGCCAATTGCAAATTATGGATTGCATCCTTATCTGCGTTCCCACACCGCTTAACAGGAACCGCGAGCCGGACATGAGCTATGTGTTCAATACTACGGAGATGATAGCGAAGTATCTTCGCAAGAGGCAGCTCATCGTCCTCGAATCGACCACCTATCCCGGAACCACCGACGAGGACATGCGGCGGATCCTCGAGGAGGCTGGCCTGAAAGCAGGCAAGGACTTCTATCTTGCCTTCTCGCCCGAACGTGAAGACCCCAACAACAGGGACTTCAACCTCAGGACCACTCCAAAGGTTATCGGAGGATACACACAGAAATGCCTCGCCCACGCAAAGGCCCTCTACGGCACAATTATTGACAGGACGGTTCCCGTGTCGTCTACACGGGCCGCCGAGGCGGCAAAGCTCCTCGAGAATATATACCGTGCGGTGAATATTGCCCTTGTCAACGAGTTGAAGATGCTCTTCGATAAGATGGATATAGACATATGGGAGGTCATAGAGGCGGCTAAGACAAAGCCTTTCGGGTTCCAGGCATTCTATCCCGGCCCGGGACTGGGAGGCCATTGCATCCCCATCGATCCCTTCTATCTGACCTGGAAGGCTCGTCAATATGATTTTGCAACAAGGTTTATTGAGCTTGCAGGAGAGATCAACACCGCGATGCCTGATTTCGTTGTTACAAAGGCCGTACAGGCCCTGAACGATCACGGGAAGCCCGTCAAAGGCTCGAGGATACTCATTCTGGGCCTTGCCTATAAGGCGAACGTGGATGATGACAGGGAATCCCCTTCCTACCGCCTTATAGAGAAGCTGGAGTCAATGGGGGCGAAAGTCCGCTACAACGATCCCTATATACCGGTGATCAGGAAAACCCGCGAATTCCCCCAATTTGCAGGGAGACGATCGGTCCCAGTGAGCGGCAGATACGACCTCATCCTGGTCGCCACCGCCCACGACGCATACCGGGCGATAGACTTCGCATCCTTTGGGGTGCCAGTCGTGGATACGAGGAACGTGATAAAAGAAAAGCTCCGCTACTGCTACCAGGCATAACATAAAAGCCGTGAAAGGTGTACGGTCAAAAGTAAAAAGTAAATGCCTTGTCTCTCGCCCGCTTCGCTCGAGCCCTCAGAGTACGCAGAGAAAAACGAGATATACCGTCGGCAGAAATAAGAGAGATCATCATTCTGCCGACACTCCCAGCACCTGACGGTGCGAGAGTACCATAAAGATGGACATTAATGAGATCACATCACAGATCATCAAGGCTGCCATGGCAGTGCATACCCAATTGGGCCCGGGCCTCCTGGAATCGGTATACCAGGAATGCCTTCGCATAGAACTTGAAGAAATGGGCTTGCACGTTCAGAAGGAAGCACCGGTACCGGTTACGTATAAAGGGAAAAAGATCGTTCAGGACGGTTTTCGTATCGATCTGCTCGTGGAAGATTCGGTCATCGTGGAACTCAAATCGGTAGAAGAGGTAAAGTCTGTTCATAAGAAACAGCTCCTCACCTATCTCCGGTTAGCAGGGAAACCAGCAGGTCTGCTGATAAACTTCAATGAAACCATGCTGAAAAAGGGGATAACCCGAGTGATTAACGAAGTGCACGCTGCGCCGCAAGGCGCCAAGAGTTTGCCATGATTAATCTTTCTCTCAATCATGGCAAAAAGTATAAGGTTTCCTCCGTGATCTCTGTGATCTCGAACGACCGCAGGGAGTGGGCGTGAGGAAAAAGCCTTTAAAACTATGTCTCTCGCCCGCTTCGCTAGAGTCCGCAGAGTACGTAGAGAAAAACGAGAAATATTTGTGAACAGCATCATGAGACTGCCTGATCCTGCTCACACTTCATGCCCTTGCCAGGGCAGAAGTAAAATATCCCCCGCAGGGGTGCGCGGGTTGCCGATTTCTACCTTTTACCTTTAACATTTAACATTTCGCTGATAAGGCTGGGCGAGAGGAAAAAGCCTTTAACCCTACGCAGTTAATGGCCAGATGAACCGGAAGAAGCAAAAACAGATAATAAAGATAATGAGCGCGGAGCAAAAGATCCGGGCGGCCCTGGACCTTTATTATTCTGCCCGCGAGCTGAAAGCCGCCGGTCTGCGGGCGATGCATCCCGGGATGAGCAAGGAAGAGATCGACAAGAAGGTCCGCGAGATATTCCTCTATGCAGGCAATTAACCTGTTTCAGCTCTTTACAAACCCATTGAACACAATGGGCGTTAAATACATGGTTACGGGGGCCGTTGCGAACATTGTATACGGCGAGCCCCGCTTGACCCACGATATTGACCTTGTTCTTGAGATGGGGGTCGAAGACGCAGAAAAGATCACCTCAGGCTTTCCCCTCGATGAGTTTTACTGTCCGCCGATAGAAGTTATTATCATTGAGTCGAAACGGCGTATGCGGGGGCATTTTAATATCATCCACCACAAAACCGGCTTTAAGGCTGACATATATATCGCGGGCGATGATCCGCTGCATGCCTGGGCGCTGGAAAACAGAAGAAGGATCAATATCAAGGGGAAGAATTTCTGGATAGCTCCCATTGAATATGTGATCCTCAGGAAGCTTGAATATTACAGGGAAGGGGGGTCGGAGAAGCATTTACAGGACATTACTGGAATGATCGCGGCCTCAGGGGATCAGATAGGCTGGCCGCTTCTTATAGAAAAGATCAAGCAATACAAACTCCAGAAGCAGGCTAACAGGATAAAAACGCTGCACAATATCAGTCAAAGGTCAAAGGTGAAAGGTAAAAGGTAAATGCCTTGTCTCTCACGAAGTACGCATAAGAGAAGATGAGAGAATGCGAATATGGGATTTAATACCCACAAAGATCTAGATATATGGGGGGGAAAGTATAGATCTTGTTGAAAGGATCTATAAGATTACAGACACATTCCCACAAAGTGAGATGTATGGTCTGACTAATCAAATGCGAAGATCTGCAGTTTCAATTCCTTCAAATATATCGGAAGGTGCAGCAAGAAGCAGTAATAAAGAATTTATTCAGTTTCTGTATATATCTCTTGGTTCGTTATCTGAGTTAGAAACACATTTGATCATATCCAGCAAGCTGAGATACATGGAGGATGAAAGCATTTTTGGAGAGATTGAAATATTAAGGCGAAAGTTGCTGAATTTCATCAAGTATAGAAAAACAAAACCAAACAGGACCTCATGATCCCTTTTTCGCATTTTCCCATCCTCTCATATTCCCATCCTCCCATATTCGCATTAAGGGGGTTGTCATGAATAAAGCCTTATTAGTCGGTATCAACAAATACAAATTGCCGGGCAGCGATCTCCAGGGCTGCGTCAACGACGTCACGAACATCCGCCACAGCCTGCTCACCTATTTCGGGTTCACTGTCAGGCAGATCCGCGTCGTCACCGATGAGCGCGCAACGAAAAAGAACATCATGGCGCGCCTCGAATGGCTCGTGAAAGGCGCGAAGCCAGGAGACCGCCTTGTCTTCCATTATTCCGGCCACGGCTCCCAGATCAGGGACCGGGACGGCGACGAGCTGAAGGACCGCCTCGACGAGATACTCTGTCCCCACGACATGGACTGGGACGGCACGTACATCGTCGATGACGAGTTCAGGAAGATCTTCTCGAAGCTTGCCAAAGGCGTCCGCCTCGAGGTCTTCCTCGACAGCTGCCATTCGGGAACTGCGACGAGGCAGATGCGCCTGCCCGAACACCTGATCGGAGAAGATGTTCCCGGCGGCGTCACCGTAAAGCAGCGGTACCTTCCGCCGCCCGTCGACATCAGGTGCCGCGAGGAAGAAGGCCTGCAGGTCCATAGACTTTTCAAAGGGGTGGCGAACCCGGTATCACATGTCCTCTTTGCCGGCTGCCGCGAGAACCAGACCTCCGCCGATGCATACATCAACAAGGCATTCAACGGCGCCTTCACGTACTACCTCTGCAAGCATCTGCGGGACACCGCCGCCGCCATCACCCGCGCGGAGCTGCTCAAGCGTACCCGCGCCTCGCTCAGGTTCAACGGTTTTGATCAAGTCCCTCAACTTGAAGCGCAAGCTGCAGAAAAAAAGAAAAAAATATTGGAATGAACCGTAAATCGAATATCGATTATCGAAAATCGAAAAATCATTAACAGATTATAAACAATGGAACGTCCTTATAAGAAACTTGATCTTTGGAATGTTGCTATGGAAATTGTCTTCGATATATATAAAATAACGAAGGATTTTCCTGCGCATGAACGTTACGGGCTAATAGACCAACTACGACGTGCAGCCGTTAGCGTGCCAAGCAACATAGCCGAAGGATCATCGAGAAATACGAAAAAAGAGTTTACAAATTTTCTCTACATGGCCCAGGGATCCTTGAATGAAATAGATACTCAATTGGAAATTGCAAAAGGACTTGAATACGTTGCCGACATAGATTTAACACATGTTCAAGAAAAGATAGATCGTGTTGGAAAAATGATGACCGGACTGATTAAAAGGCAGAGGGCTGTTGAATAGAAAAACCGATCATCGATTGTCGATTATCGATCATCGGCATTATTAAGACCAGGTCCCTCAGCTCGAATGCACAACCGCAGAGAAGAAGAAAAAAGTGTTAGAATGAATAGCATATCGATCATAAAAACCACCTTTTCTCCTTGTGTTCATTACTGAAAAAACCAAGCTCAAACAAAAAGGGTACTAAATGAATATTATTGTGTTGTCGTCAGCGTTTTCAAGGAACATAACCCTTAAGAATGAACTATTAATTCACTTTCCCGGCAGCATCCTAAATACAGAAGGGCGAAAGTATAAAGTAGAAGAACTCTCACAGTTCATTGAAGATGCAGAAGGGATTATTGCTGGCCTTGAGCCAATGAACAAAGAAACTCTACAAAAATGTTCCCGTCTTAAAATCATATCCAAGTATGGGGTGGGACTCGATAATATTGATTTCGAATACTGCAAACAAAGAAATATACATGTCGGTTGGACACCGGGGGTAAATAAAACGTCTGTAGCAGAAATGGCCATTGCGTTTATGATCATGCTTTGCAGGAATTTATATACAAGCTCTGTACAACATAAGAGCGGTACATGGAGCAGAAATGGAGGCATGAATCTCAGAGGTAAAACTGTTGGTATAATAGGGATGGGCAATATTGGAAAAGAAGTGGCGAGGCTTTTGAAGCCGTTCAAATGCAAGGTGCTCGTCAATGATATTGTTGATCAGGGTGAATATTACAAAAAGAACAAGCTCAGGGAAGCATCAAAAGACGAAATCTATCAGGAAGCAGATTTCATCACGATCCATACTCCGCTGACTGATCTAACAAAGTATTTGATAAACAAAGGCGTATTGTTAAAAATGAAGAGAAGTCCTTATTTGATAAATACAGCCAGGGGCGCTATTGTAAAACAGCCCGATCTTAAATGGGCATTACAGAATAATATCATAACCGGCGCTGCGCTTGATGTATATGATGAAGAACCGCCTCAAGACAAAGAGTTTTTGAATTTGCCGAACCTGATCTGCACCCCACATATCGGAGGTAATTCCGAAGAATCTGTGCTTGCGATGGGCCGGAGTGCGATCAAGCATCTCATCGAATACTTCAATCATAATAAAAAGTAAGGTCGAATGCTAAAGCAAAATCGACACAGGAGATCGTTATGTTAAATAATAAGATAATCTTGCTAACTGGCGGCACCGGTTCTTTCGGTAAAAAGTTTACACAGTTGGTCTTAAGCGAATATAAGCCGAAACGCCTGATAATTTTCAGCCGTGACGAGCTTAAACAGTTCGAGATGTCGCAAAGATGGAGTCCCCTCAAATACCCGATCCAATATATCCTTGGCGACATCAGAGACAAAGAAAGACTGATGAATATCTTTCAGGGCGTTGATTACGTTATCCATGCAGCGGCGCTAAAACAGGTGCCGGCGGCCGAGCATAATCCAAGCGAGTACATAAAAACGAATGTGATGGGTGCAATAAATATCATCGATGCGGCCCAGCAGAACAAGGTAAAAAAGGTCATTGCCCTGTCAACCGATAAAGCCTGCAACCCGATCAATTTATACGGGGCGACGAAGCTGTGTTCCGATAAATTGTTTGTGGCAGACAACACGTATCGTGGGTGCAATGAGACGCAATTTACGGTTGTTCGATACGGGAACGTACTTGGAAGCCGTGGTTCAGTGGTGCCTTTCTTCAAGGAACGGGTAAAGACAGGTGTCCTGCCGATCACCGACCCTATGATGACCCGCTTCTGGATCACTCTGGACCAGGCAGTACATTTTGTGATAAGGACCTTGAAACTGGCAAAAGGCGGGGAAATCTTTGTGCCCAGGATCCCGTCAATGAAGATCGTTGACCTTGCCAAAGCTGTTGCGCCCAATGCCAAGCATGAGATAGTCGGCATTAGGCCGGGCGAAAAAATTCACGAGTATTTAATAAGCGAGGACGATGCCCGGAATACGGTAGAATTTAAAGAGTGCTACATCATACAACCAGACGCGAAAACACGTTCAAAGCTTATTGGAAAAAATGGAAAAGGAAAACTATGTAAAAAGGGTTTTAAATATACATCAGACAATAACACTCAATGGATAAGCGTAAAAGAGCTGAAAAAACTGATAGATGTAATAGCTGACGATTACAGCATCGAAAAATCAAGATGGTCGATGGAAGATGTCCCTCAATAAGCCGGAGTCAACAAAAAGAAAAAAGATCCTAATAACAGGCGTCAGCGGAATGCTGGGCAGCAACCTAGCCTTTTGTTACAGGGACAGGCATGAAATATTGGGAGCCTACAATACCCATCCTGTCAAAATAGACGGAGTCAGGACTGCGAAAATCGACGTCTTATCAAGATCTTCCTTGATGGAGGCAATTTCTTATTTTGATCCCGATGTTGTTATCCATTGCGCGTCGCTTACCAATGTCGACTTTTGCGAGCTCAACCAGGATCTTACTGAAAAGGTGAACATAAACGGCACCAGGGTCATCTCTCAAAGCATTATCAATAATCATTGTAAGCTGGTCTATATCTCGTCCGATTCGGTCTATGAGGGCGTTAAAGGTGGTTACTCGGAATCCGACCCTGTCAATCCCCAGAATTATTACGGAGAAAGCAAATATAGGGGAGAATTGGAGGCTTTGGAAGTAGATGGATCGTTGATCTTAAGGACTAATATATTCGGATGGAACGTACAAAACAAAAATAGCCTGGCAGAATGGATATTGCACGAACTTAGAGAGAACAGATATATAGAAGGCTTTAAGGATGTTTATTTCTCTTCGATATACACCTTTCCGCTGGCAAACATGATCGAGGCGGCCATTGATAAAAACTTAAAAGGGATATACAACTGTGGAGGCAGCACGTCCTTGTCTAAATATGATTTCGCTGTCATGTTGTCGGAAAAGTTTGGCCTGAACAAGGCCCTCATTAAACCTATCTCTGCAGATGATTACAGCTTCAGGGCAAAAAGGGCGAAAAATTTAACAATGAATGTCGATAAGCTGACAAAAGACCTCGATTTCCAGCCTCCGGCAATTGCTCGCTCCATTGAGGACTTCCATTCCGACTATGTAAAAGGCGTCCCTGAAAAGATCAAGCAGGAAGGCGCGTCATATCCGAAATATTTTTCTATCCTGTCCTATGGCAGGCAGATGATCGATGATCACGATATTGAGTCTGTCGTAAATGTCCTCAGATCGCTTAACCTAACACAGGGCCCCAATGTTTCGGAATTTGAAACTTCGTTATGTAAGAAAGTTGATGTGCGATCTGCCGTAGCGGTAAATTCCGGGACCGCCGCTCTGCATATCTCGTGTCTGGCGATAGGCGTAGGTCCGGGAGATGAGGTTATCACATCACCCATCACTTTTGTGGCCTCGGCAAACTGTGCGGTCTATTGTGGAGCTAAACCGGTTTTTGCCGATATATTGCCTGAAACCTATAACATATCCCCTGAGGAGATTGCGAAGCATATTAATGAGCGGACAAAAGCCATAATACCGGTGCATTTTGCAGGCCAGAGCTGCGACATGGAGGCGATTAGCCAAATAACAAAAGATGCCGAAAATAAATATGGCCATAAGATATACATCATCGAGGATGCCTGCCACGCACTGGGCTCTCTGTATAAAGGGAACAAAGTCGGCTCGTGCAAATATTCTGACTTTACGGTCATGAGCTTTCACCCGGTCAAGCACATTACAACCGGCGAGGGTGGGGCAATTTTTACGAACGATGAAGTCCTGTTGAGGAAGCTGAAGCTATTCCGATCACACGGCATCACGTCTGATCCAAAAGAATTCGTTAATAAAGATCTGGCGTTTTTTCGTTATGATCCGTCAACTGAGGCTTATGATCAGCTCAACCCATGGTATTACGAGCAGATCGCCCTGGGGTATAATTACCGGATCACAGACATTCAGTGCGCTTTGGGTGTATCGCAGCTTAAGAAGCTTGATTCCTTCATTAAAAGACGCCGTGATATCGTCAATACGTATAATACCGCCTTCAGGGATGATATAAACATAAAGATCCCCTTTGAATCTGACAAGTGTGTCAGCAATTTTCATCTCTACGTGCCGCTTTTTGATTTTGAGAAGATAGGGATTGACCGCGGCAGGTTCATGCTTAATTTGCGTGAGCGCGGTGTGCAGACACAGGTCCATTATATACCTGTTCATTTGCAGACTTTCTACAGAGAGCATTTTGGGACGGGGCGAGGCGATCACCCTGTTGCCGAAAAGTATTATGAAAAATGTCTATCGATCCCTTTGTATCCCACCATGAGCGATAATGATGTAATGAAAGTCGTTTCTGAAATTAAACGCTTGATCAGGAGCAAATGATGAGAATAACGAAAAGCTTAAAGATGCAGGAAAAGGCAAAAGACAGGATCCCGGGGATGACGCAGCTATTGTCGAAGCGCCCCGATATGTTTGCCCCGGGTGTTTGGCCGGGATATTTCAGTAAGGCGAAAGGAGTGGAGGTATGGGACCTCGACGGCAATCGCTATTTAGACATGAGCATTTCCGGAATAGGAGCAAACGTATTGGGCTATGCTGATCCCGATGTGGATTCCGCTGTTGTTACAGCCATAAAAAAAGGTACAAGCTGTTCGCTTAATTGCCCGGAGGAGCCGGAACTTGCCGAGCTTCTCTGCGAGATCCATCCCTGGGCTGAAAAGGCTAAGTTTGCGAGAACGGGTGGAGAAGCCATGGCAATTGCTGTTCGGATCGCCAGGGCGCACACGGGCAGGGATAAGGTGGCATTTTGCGGTTATCACGGCTGGCATGACTGGTATCTTTCCGCGAATCTGGGAACAGAAAACGCGCTTGGCGAGCATCTGTTGCCGGGGTTAGACCCACGGGGAGTGCCGAAGGGTTTAACCGGTACCGCGCTGCCGTTTCGATACAACAAACTGGAAGAATTGCGAACGATAGCTGAAAGGAATAGGAAATCGATAGCCGCAATCGTGATGGAGCCGATACGCAACGATAAGCCGTTGCCAGGTTTCTTTGATGAAGTAAGGTCTATCGCGAACGATATTGGCGCCGTGCTTATCATCGATGAGATATCGGCAGGGTTCCGGATGAATTCAGGAGGCGCCCACCTGATACTGGGCATTGAGCCCGATATCGCAGTATTTTCAAAGGCATTGGGGAACGGCTATCCCGTTGCGGCGATCATCGGAAAGGCGGACGTTATGAACGCGGCGCAAAACACCTTTATCAGCAGTACAAACTGGACCGAGAGGGTGGGGCCGACAGCGGCTATCGCGGTGATAAAAAAACATCGAAAGACCAATGCGGGTAAACATTTAATGAGCATCGGGGAAGCGATCCAAAAAGGATGGAGAGAGGCGGCAGAGAGGTGTGGATTGAATATCGAGATTAGCGGGATCCCACCCTTGAGCCATTTTGTTTTTCAGTATCAAAATGGTCTTACAATAAAAGCGTTGTTCGTGCAATTAATGTTGGATAAGGGGTTTCTTGCATCTACATTATTCTATTCCATGTATGCCCACAAGCCTGATCATGTGAAAAGATATCTGAAGGCTGTTGATAGCTCATTTTCTGAGATCGCTCACTATAATCGCAAAGGGGACATTGAAAGGCGCCTTAAGGGTAAACCCGCCGTCTCCGGATTTAAAAGACTGACATAATCGAAGGACATCAGGATATATGCTTGCTTCTAATCTTGTTTTAGGTACTGCCCAGATCGGGTTTCCTCACGGTTATGGGATTGCCAACAAGGTCGGGCGCCCCGACCAGCCTGCCGCTACAGCCATCATACATGAGGCTTGGAAGAACGGGATACGGGAGTTTGATACCGCTCAAAGCTATGGAACCGGCGAGGCGGTATTGGGAAATGCGATGCAGGAACTCGGTATCAGCAAGGATGCAAGCATCATCAGCAAATTTGATCCGGTCCTTGATCATCTTGATCGCAATGTAATGACAAGGGCGCTCGACGGATCATTGCAAAGGTTGGGCGTAGAGCAGCTCAACGGCATGATGCTTCATAAAGGAGAATTTTTGTCAATATGGAACGAAGGCTTGTCGGCAATACTTTTTGATCTTGTATCAACAGGTAAGGTCAAGCATCTCGGAATTTCAGTAGCTCTGCCCGAGGAAGCAATTGTGGCCTTGAATACAGAGGGAATTGATATGATCCAGATGCCTGCCAATATCTTCGACAGGAGATTCGAAAAGGCGGGTGTTTACGAACTGGCAAAGGACAAAAAAAAGGATGTTTACCTACGCAGTATTTTTTTACAGGGGCTGCTGCTGCTGGAGGTCAGCGCTATTCCTGGCAGAATATCCCTCGCTGCCCCTTTTGTTGAAAAACTTGACCGGCTCGCGGAAGAATATTGTCTGACACGGCATGAGATCGCGCTTGGTTATGTCAAGTCGGCGATGCCCGCTGCACGAGTAGTATTTGGTGTTGAGACAAAAGAGCAGGTTGCGGAGAATTTAGCGGGATGGCAGAAAGATGTCCCCGCCGGTTTGATCGAGAGAATAAAAATGAGTTTCCCCGACTTAAATGAACGAATTTTAAATCCGCATTTATGGTGAAAGGTTGACAGGGCAATGGATATTATAAAAGACTGGCGATTATTAATAATGATCTATATTGTCATGACGGGAGTGTGGGGCGTACTGATAAAGGTCACATCGAATTATCTCAATCCATATACAATGTCATTCGTCACCCTTACGAGCGCCTGGATCACAGTTGGCGTTATCGCATTCTCGAGGCTAAGCTGGCAGCCTGCTTTTGGTATTGCAATGGCCATCGTCTGCGGATGTCTCGGAGGCGCCTGCGTACTGTTGTTTTATTATATTTTGAAGATGGCGCCCGCAAGCATAGTTATTCCTTTAAGTTCTCTGTACGTTGTGGTAACGGTCATCTTGTCGCTCCTTTTTCTAGGTGAGCCAGTTACTGTTAAAAAAATCATAGGCATCATATTTGGTTTAATGGCGATAAGGCTGCTAACTACATAAAGGAGAGAACATGTTCGAAGAATCAAAAACTTACATCATCTGTGAATTATCGCAAACGCATGAAGGATCTTTAGAGCTTGCAAAACTGATAGTTAAGGCGGCGGCGGCGGCGAAGGCCGACGCGGTAAAATTTCAAACCTTTGCCGCAGAAGAGCTCGCCGTTCCGGGCTATAAGCATTATGATCTCTTCAAAAAGCTCGAATGGACCGAAACACAATGGCGCGAATTGATAGACCTCAGCCATGATCTCGGGATAGCGTTTTTTGCCGATGTTTTCGGAATCGGCTCGCTGGATATACTGGTCAGAAACGGCGTGGACGGGATCAAGATACATGGCACGGACATGAGGAACACGAGGCTCCTCAAGCACCTCGCGCATGTAGACCTGCCGCTTTTGCTTTCAATAGGGGGAGGGACACTCGAAGAGACAAAAAATGCTCTTTTGCTGATGAATGCGGCAAACAAGAGATCGCCCGTTGTCCTGATGCACGGGATACAGAGCTACCCGACCCTTGTAGAACATACAAACCTTGGAAAGATGTGTTATTTCAAAGACCAATTGGGCCTGCCGGTAGGGTTTGCGGATCATATCGACGGCGACCACTCGCTTAATTTTGGCCTCTGCGCGGCGGCGATAGGAATGGGGGCGCGGGTGATCGAGAAGCATATTACCATCGCCAGGGCGCTTAGGATGGAGGACTATGAGTCGGCCCTCTATCCTGACAATTTCGTGGATTTTGTGCAGTACATAAAGCAGATCGACGAGGCTAAAGGCCAGTATAGTGAAGAGCTGAACGAACCTGAAAAACAATATCGCATCTCAACAAGAAAGCATGTCGTAGCGGCTGTCGATTTAAAGTCAGGACAGAGGATAGGCGAAGATGATGTGGTGTTGCGTCGCTCGGACTCAAACGAACACCCTTCGGATTTGGGTGATGTTATAGGCAAAAGAGCAGATAAAGATTATGCCGTGAATGAAGTTGTAATAAGCAAGAAGCTCCTATCGTCGTGAAAGGTATTCTAATTGGAGGTGGAGGATGAAGGTAGTTGCAGCGCTTGCGTGCCGGGTCCAATCAAAGAGGCTTTATGCAAAGCCGCTCCAGTTTATTGACATCGATAACGAGGTCACGATCTTAGAATATCTCGTTGGGTCTCTAAAGGAGTGCGGATCGATCGATGAGATCGTTCTGGCCATCAGCGAAGGCGTTGAAAACAAGCCATTCGAGCTTTTGGCGGACAAGATGGGCCTTCAGTATGTGATCGGACCGGAGATCGATGTCCAGCAACGCCTTATAATGGCCGGGGATAAAGCAAAGGGAGATATCGTTTACCGGATCACCACGGAGAATCCTTTTGTTTATATGGATACCTTCAATGAAGTGCTTGATAGCCATGTAAAAAACAAGGCATCTCTTACTATCATCGAAGGTTTGCCGGAAGGCACTTATTATGAGCTCATTGATCTCAATGCGTTGAAAAAAGCACACGATGAAGGAGAGGAAAGACATAGAAGCGAGCTCTGCACCCTCTACATGGCAGAAAACCCGGACAAATTTTATTTGCAGCGCCTTCGTACGGGCTCAGAAAAGCTGCAACGGCCTGATATTCGGCTTACCGTCGATTACCCGGAGGATCTGATCGTGGTCCGTGAGGTATACAAGGCGCTAAAAAAAGAGGGCGGATATATTAAAACAGAGGACATCATTGATTTCCTGGATAAGCATCCGGCGCTGAAAGAGGTCAACGGGTGGATCGACGCGGGAACCGGAAGGATCTGGGACTAATGGATTTTCACTACCGGCCTGGACTTAAACTTTACTCAACGAACACCGGTTTAATATCTGAAGCGCGATCCCTTAAAGACAAGTATCTCAATTATATTGAGCTATACGTTATCCCCGGCTCTTATGATAAAACTATCAGTGAATGGAAAGAGATCGATGTTCCATATGTAATTCATGCCCCGCATTCTTTCCATGGAGTAAACATAGCTTGCCCGGAATACAGGGAAACGAACATACGCTATATCCGGGAGGTGCAGGATTTTGCCGAAGCCCTCGATGCGGATACTATTATTGTCCATGGGGGGAACAACGGGAATATTAATGAAACTATCGCACAGCTCAAACTTATTGATGACCCGCACGTTGTTGTGGAAAATAAACCAAAGATCGGTGTATTCGATGAATCATGCATCGGATGGTCACCGTCGGAATTTAACAGATTGAGGAAGGAAGGAGTTCTGCGCGGGATTGTTCTTGATTTTACCCACGCGGTTTGTGCCGCGAGAACGGCTGGAATTGACGAATGGGAGTTGATTCGATCCCTGTCGGAGTTCAACCCAAAGATATTTCACCTTTCCGATATAGATTCTCTGTCTCACAAGGATATCCATTTGAATTTCGGCAAGGGATCCATGGACCTTGGACGGCTTTTGACTTATGTGCCTGCAGGTGGATTTGTGACAATAGAAACACCAAGAAAAATTTCCGAAAATCTTAGCGAGTACATCCAGGACGTAGAGTATCTTCGTAACCTGTTATTACATGGAAACTGATTGCTGCCGGTAGGGATTGAGATAGGTATATTATGGGAAAAATGATCACTTTAGACAGAACAATTGTCGGTAAAGGGCATCCCTGTTATGTTATTGCGGAGATCGGTTCTAATCATAACAGGGACATTGATACTGCAAAAAGGCTTATCGATGTTTCAAAAGAGGCAGGATGTAATGCCGTCAAATTCCAATCATATACAGCAGACGGCATATATTCGATTTATACGCCAAGAATTTCGGAAATGGAAGGACGCAGTAAAAAGGGGGAAACACCTTATGAGTTAATAAAGAGGATTCAAATGCCCGTTGAATGGCACCAGGTGCTAAAAATGTATTGCGATCATGTCGGGATTACGTTTTGCTCCACGCCATTTGATGAAAATATGGTAGATGTCCTGGAATCCGTGGATACCCCTTTTTATAAAGTAGCATCATATGAAATTACGCATTATCCGATGCTGACGAAAATAGCGCAGATTGGGAAGCCCGTGATCTTATCGACGGGAAACAGCGCGCTCGACGATATCGAACAAGCTGTAAATATTTTTGAAAAGGAAGGCCTCCGTGATTACGCTCTGCTCCATTGTGTGAGCCAGTATCCTGCAAAATACGAGGATATCAACCTGAGAAACCTGTTGACACTTGAGACGGCTTTTAATTGTGTTATAGGTTTTTCTGACCATACAACGGATCATCTATCTTCTGTGGCGGCTGTAACAATGGGTGCTTCTATTATCGAGAAGCATATTACGCTCAACAAAAAGGATACCGGACCTGACCATCCTTTTTCGCTTGAACCAAATGAACTTAAAGAGTTTGTTCATGCTATCAGGGCGACGGAGCTACTGCTCGGCAGCACGGTTAAGAGAGTTCGGGAAAGCGAGGAGGAAAATCACCAGATCGGCAGGCGCAGCATTATTGCCGCAGAAGATATAAAAGCCGGAGATATTATCACCCCGGAAAAAATTGTTGTTAAAAGGCCGGCCTTCGGTTTGCATCCACGATTCATCAATGTTGTGGTTGGGAAAAAAGCAACAAAGAGCATACCCAAGGACATGTGGATAACCTGGGAAAGCCTCTTATGACAGACATTGAGCGTCATGTCTAACACGATCCTATGAAAGTATTAATAACGGGGGCAAGCAGCTTCACCGGGAAAGCGCTTTTACCGATGCTTGAAAGCGCCGGTTATGAGACGTTTATGCTTGTAAGGCAGGACCACGGGTTTAAAAGGCAAATATTATGGAATTTTTCGGATGACTTACCGAAAGGCGTGCCCGAATGCGATGCGATAGTCCATCTTGCAGCATACGTAGATTTTAAAAACGGCCTCAATATCGCACAGTACAACGTTAATACTATTTCTTCTGTAAAACTTGCAGCCTATGCACGAAGAAGCGGGTCCTATTTTATTTTTACTTCAATGGTAGGCGTACATGGTACTACAGCGAATGAGTATGACAAAGCCACGCCAATTAACCCAGAGAATAATTATGCGATGAGCAAATACCTGGCAGAGGTAATAGTGACAACTTTTGCAAATCGATACACCATCATTCGAATCGGAGGAATCTACGGGCTTGATGGGCCGGTACATTTGGGCCTAAACGTAGCAATAGCCAACGCTTACTATAAAAACGAGAAGCCAACAATGAAAGGTCCCGGGAAGGCAAAAAGGAACTACATATGTGTAGATGATGTAGCCAGGTGGATACTGTATCTGCTGAGGCAATACGAATCTGATTGTTTTAGAAAGGGCTTAAGCGCAAAGGAGACGTTGTATCTTGCCGGCCCGGAGATAATGAGCATAGAAGAATATTTAAACGATGTCGCGGAGACGCTATTGGGTGTAAGTGATATACATCGTATCGACGGCCCGGAAAGCAAGGACATGGTCATTAGATGTACGCCCTTTCCTTTTGAACCAACGACTTTTCGACATTACCTTAGATCACTCAAAGAAAATGGCTAAAAGAAAAAAAGAAGTAAAATTGAAAAAAAATCAGTGGGGGTTCTATCGGTACGAGCCTCTTCCTTCACCGGAAGAACTTCAGGAATATTACGAGAAAAAATACTATCAGGAAGGCTGCGGAAGCTATGAGGTCTCCTACTCCGAAGAAGAGATTACTTATTTTAAGCTAAAGGCAGCGCTTATTTATAGGGAAATAATGAAATTATCGGGCGATGTTGTCAGCAGGACCGTGCTGGATGTAGGCTGCGGAGAAGGATGGATAATGGATAAGCTCTTTCGCGCCGGGGCTTCGGTGTCAGGCTTGGACTTTAGCAGCTTCGCGCTTGAGAAGCATCATCCTCATTTGATCCCGTTTTTCGAACAGGGAAACATATACAACTTGCTAAAGGAAAGGTCCTGTCGTGAAATCTGTTCAGACATTATAGTATGCGCTAACGTTCTTGAACACGTTATCGATCCGGTAGAACTGCTTACAGCCATCAAAAAATTGATGCATCAAAGATCTCTCCTGATATTGATCGTTCCGAACGATTTTTCCGCCCTCCACCGGCATCTGATAAAAACAAAAAAGATACCAAAAGAATTCTGGCTCTGCTACCCCGACCACTTATCTTATTTTAATAAAGAAAATATGGAATCATTTTTATCTGATGAGGGATTCACCGTCAGGTCTGTTGTTGCCGATAATCCTGTAGATCTAAACCTCCTCAATGATAATTCAAATTACATTAAAGACAAAAAAAGGGGTAAAAACACACATCTCTTCAGGGTAAGAACGGACAATTTTCTTGCTTCTATCGACGAGGGGAAGCTGTTATCCATATATGAGATACTGGGCTCAATGGGCGTAGGCAGGGACTTGCACTATTATTGTCAGATAAACCGATGAAGTTCTGTATCTTTTCCGATATCCATGGCAATGGTCCGGCTTTCAAGGTCGCGTACCCAATGATAATGAATGAAAAGGCAGACATAAACATATTCCTCGGAGATCTGTGCGGGTATTATTTTGACCAAAATAGTATCTTTGATATGATCCAAAGTATCCCGAACCTGGTCGCAGTGCTCGGCAATCATGATTCATATTTTTTAAGAGTTGTTGACGGTGACAAAAGTTTGAAAAATGATTACTGCAAAAAGTACGGAACTTCCATCGACAGACTCCTGGATTCATCACCGACAGAACTTGTTAAATGGTTTACCCGTTTACCTCAGAACTACATGCTTCGAGAATTGGGTATAAGCACATATCATGGTTCGCCCTGGGATACAATTGAAGGGTATGTTTACCCTGATTCTTTATTGGAAGGATTTTTAGATTACGATGCTTCAGTATTTTTTTTAGGACACACCCATTATCCTATGGTCAAAAACGTAAACAATAAAATGATCGTTAATCCTGGTTCCCTCGGCCAGCCGAGAAACGGCGGGTGGCCAACGTACGCGGTCTTTGATTACGATTCCAAAAAAGTGAGTTATCGAGAAGTTAACTACGATAAAAATGAATTGCTGCATAAATTGCAGGAAATAGGTGACGACAACCAATATTTAAGATTTGTTCTTAACAGGAAAAAAGATCATGACAAAACCTAATATTCTTATAACCGCAGTTTGTGGTGATATTGGAAGCTCAACGGTGCGGGCTCTTCATGGCGCTTCAGGAAAAAGTATCGGATGCGACATGAGACCCTATTGCCCGGTTTTGGATTACATGGATGGATTCTATATTGCTCCGCCGGCGAGCGAGGTTAAAAAATATCTGCAATTTATTGAAGACATCGTTGTCAAAGAAGCTATTGATATTATTCTGCCGATCTCCGAACCGGAGATCACGCTCATGAACGAGCAACGCGATCATTTGGAATCTCTTGGGGTTAAATTAATGATGAACAGTCCCTTAATAATTGAAAATTTCCTCGATAAGATAAAAACAGTTGAATTCATAGAAAAAATTGGTCTCAAAGCTCCTAAAACCGTCTTGCTGAGACGGTATGCTGGGGACCCTGCGTTCCCGCTGATCATCAAACCCAGAACAGGTTATGGCAGCAAGAGGCTCTGGAAGGTTGACAATTCCCTTGAATTGGATTTTGTTCGCTCAAAGGATGATGGATCGCTGATAGTGCAGGAATATTTGGGTTCGGATTCCGAGGAGTATACAACGGGAGTTTTCTCAGATGGCCGTAATATCTCTACGATCACATTCAGAAGAAGGCTCGGATATGGAGGCCTTTCAGCAGAGGCAATTCTTGCCGACAGCCCCTATCTTGATGGTATATGCATGAAAATTGCTAAAGCAGCGGGATTGATGGGGAGTATAAATGTACAGACGAGGAGAATTGAAGGAACTAAAGTTTATGTGCCGTTTGAAATAAACCCGAGAATATCAAGTACCCTCTTGTTCAGAAAGAAGTTCGGATTTGATGACGCGGTATGGTGGTTGGAAGTATTGGAGGGAAGATCGTATACGTATCATAAAAAATATAAAGCCGGAACGGCAATAAGGCATGTTTCGGAGAGCTATTTTGATTTGGAGGAAGCCAATTGATATGATCAATAATTGCATGTATTCTAAAATAGGAGGCACACATGAAGTTTGGAAAGATAAATAGGTTATTAATTTTTGGTGGTACTCCAAGGGTAGGAACCTTAATTGAATCATGTCTCAATAAATACGAAATTGTAGTATTTAGCAATGAAAGGCTACTAAACGAAAAAACTATTGATAATAATATGTCTTTAAAAGAATACTTGGAACTAAATAAAGTTCGTTTTTATTCAGTTATTGATATAAACAACTTTCCCATAGATGAATTCATGACAGACCAAACTTTAGGTATCTCATTAGGCGCACCATGGATTTTTAAAGAACAATTCATAAATAAATTTAATAGAAGATTGATAAATGGACATGGTTCAAATTTACCACGAGATCAAGGCGCGGGAGGCTTTTCATGGAGAATATTGCAAAAAGATAAATTTGGATTCTATTTATTCCATATCGTAGATTCTGGAGTCGACACAGGGAACATAATAATCAGTGAACAATATCTATTCCCTGATTATTGTCGAAAACCAATAGACTATATTAAATTTCATCAAGAGAATGAATTAGGATTTTTTTGTCGGTTTTTTGAATTGATCGAGAATAATTACGATTTCACCGAAATAATTCAGCAAAAAAGTTTTAGTACCTATTTTCCTAGACTAAATACAGTACAGCATGGTTTTATAAATTGGTCTTGGCAAACAGAAGAAATAATAAGATTTATAAACGCATTTGATGACCCATATCCTGGTGCATCAACTTTTTTACGAGGTATCCGAGTACATATAAAAGATGTACTACCAAATTATAACGAAGGCAGTTTCCATCCATTCATATGCGGCATAATCTATCGGCAATACAATGGTAAATTTTATGTCGCCACATTAAATGGAAGCGTTGTCATAGGAAAAGTTCTTGATGAAAGTGGAAATAGTATACTGCCAGAAATCAAAGCGGGGGAAAGATTTTATACACCTTCTAAATATCTAGATATGGCATTAGAATATGTCGCTAAGTATTGATCAGTAAAATACTGAAAAGTTGGACAGAAATTTACTAAAATGAGCTTTCATTTTTTCTCAAAATACTTAAAACGTTACGGTCTCCATCGTCTCAGACGTATTATGCGCGGCTACCGATTCCTGAAAGAATCAAAATCATTAAATTTGATTGCTAATGTTAACCGAGCGCTGACAACACATAAGTTGAATATAAAGGAGAGACATTTCTCGCGATACATATTTGGAGAAGGCATAGGGAAAGCAGAGCTTATCTGTCGACAATATCTTCTGACTCGTGTGGCTGACCGAAATCTGAATCGTGCCTTGCTCCATACATTGGGCAAACCGGGTTCAACAGTAGTTTACTATCTCCCGCCTGAATGGCGGAAGATTATTCGGGATCAGAGATTTAAGGTTGCGCCATTTCGCACAGCGTTGTTGTGGGAAACCTTTGTCGGAATGATGATGGCGTATGGTGTTTTGAAAATTGCAAGAATTATTCTCAATGGAATCAAGGCGGTAAGTAAACAATCAACACAAAGATTTGGGCGTTATATTTATTTCGATGGCCTCGCGGTGGGTAATCTGCCGCAGCCTTACCGGGATGGTAGAAGCCACGACATCATCAGTTGGTATATGCAATGGGACGGCAGAGTCAGTAATATTGACACACTTTGCCATGGGGTAATAGATAAAGAACGCAGAGCGGTGAATGGGACGCCAGTTATCCCGGTTTTAAATCCCATACTACCATTTACACATTTAAGCTCGTTAGTACGGTATATAGCTTGGTGTATGGGGGCGATTCTGGTTGCGACATGGGGCCTGCTGAGAGGCCGCTGGTGGCATGCGCTGTTACTCAACCAGGCAGCATATGCTGCACAGGTACGTATGGTAAATCCCGAACAACTGGCAAAAGATTACCTTTTTCATAATTCCAGTTGGATTTACCGTCCGCTGTGGACCTATGAAGCAGAGAGACGAGGTGCACGGATTACCTTCTACTTCTACTCAACAAATTGCGAAGCTTTCAAGCGTAAAGAGGGATACACCCCACTTCCTTACGGCTGGCAAGCTATGAGTTGGCCTTATTATCTTGTGTGGGATGAATACCAGGCAGATTTTGTCCGCCGTGCTGTCGGTAAAACGGTTAATATCAGTGTTGTTAGACAGATTTGGTTTTACACCACCAACGCAGCGGCAATACCTGAGTTTAGAGGACGTGGCGTAGCCGTGTTTGATATAACACCCACTCGCTCCTCGAGGTATTGTACTTTGGGAGCAGACTTTGAGTTTTATATCCCTGAGATCTGTATACCGTTCCTCCAAGACATTCAGCAGGTCACAGAAAATGCCGGCTACATGATGTTGTGGAAGCGTAAACGCAAACTGAAAAATAAATTGTTTGCCCATCCTCTGTATCTTTCCTTTGCAGAGCATTTATCGGAGCGCGAGAACGTTATTGAGATTGACCCCGATATTTCTGCCTATCAGGTCATTGAAACAAGTATGATTGTTATTTCTATGCCCTTTACATCGACTGCCTTGATTGCACGCGAACTTGGTAAACCTTCCTGTTATTATGATCCGAGCGGTTTGATCCAAAAGGACGATAGAGCCGCGCATGGTATCCCAATAATAAGAGGCCCCGAAGAACTTGTTTGTTGGTTCAGCACTATTAGACTTGAACCGCAAATATTGAAAAACACAGGCCTCTAAATTGGCAATCCAATATCTTTATATAACATAATAATACAAACATGATAAATCATGAAAAACAGATAAAGAATACCGTTATATATATATTGCCGGTTGTTTTGGGCAACCTATTACCCTTTCTTACCCTGCCCATATTTACAAGAATTTTGACAACGAAAGACTACGGTGTCTTTGCTCTCGCGCAAGCATATGCGATCTTTGTTAATGGACTTGCAAATTTTGGCTTGACTATTGGATACGAGAGGAATTTTTTTGAATATAAAGAGCCAAAACGGGTATCGGCATTATTGTACTCCACCATTGCCTTTGTTTCTGTTTCCATAATCATATTTGCCTTTATTACTTATATATTTAAGTCTTCTTTTTCTCAATGGATTATAGGCTCACCCGACCAAGGGGACATTTTATTTTGGGCTTTCTGCTCTACGAGCGTTGTGGGATTAAGAAATTATTATTTGATCTACTTTAAGAACAAGGAAAACGCAAAGGCTTTTGTCTGGTATACTATTGATGAAAGTATTTTGGGAGTTCTGTTCTCTCTGTTTTTTGTTGCTTATTTACGAATTGGAGTGATTGGCCTTATATGGGGACAGTTATTTGCAAGCCTTATAGTCTTCTCCGTTCTTTCGATGAAATTTATCAAGCTTCATAAGTTTGTTTTTAATTTAGAGATATTAAAGGATTCACTGAAACTCAGCTACCCATTAACGCCAAGGATATTTTTCGGAGTAATCGGGAATCAATTTGATAAATACATGATCGGTCTTATGAGTACGATAGGAGGAGTGGGGATATACAGTATTGGTCAGAAGGTTGCATACGTTGTTTTTACATACATGACGGCAATTCAGAACGTATTTGCGCCTCAGGTATACAGAAGAATGTTTGATCTCGGCGAAGAAGGCAAGACATCGGTTGGGCGTTACCTTACGCCGTTTTGTTACGCTTCGATATTTCTTGCACTTTTAATTTCTTTGTTTTCTGAAGAAATTATATTTGTTGTGACATCGCCCACTTATCATGGAGCTACTGATATCGTGATTGTTTTATCAATGCTTTATGGCTCATACTTTTTTGGCAAACAACCACAGCTGATTTTTGCAAAAAAAACTTACATAACTTCAATTCTTACAATCATGAGTATAGGTTTGAATATTGTAATTAATATTCCATTTATTATGAAATGGGGTGCAATAGGTGCTGCCTGGGGAACACTTCTGGCGGGTTTGATTTCTGGGACCGTTTCTTTTATTATCCAGCAGCGCTACTATGAGATCAAATGGGAGTATAAAAAAATTGGAGCTACTTATTTAATATTCGTCAGTTCCTCAGTCCTTATGGTTGTTTTAAGAAATATGAACTTCCAATATTTTATTCGTTTGGCAGTTAAATTATGTTTTTTAAGTGCATATATCTCTTTGGGTGTGAAGATAGGTCTTATTAATTTAAAAACCTTATCACTATTTAGGAATATGCTTAGCAATTTGCAAATTAGAAATGTTGTAAATAAAAACTTATAAATCTGTGCTTTAATAAGGTGAAGGAAAGTTTGCCGAAGAAATATTTGTGTATACAATCATTTTCAGGAGGAAACAATTAATATGAAAAACTCAACAAAAGAAATCTGGTGTACGATTGGTCCATCCTCGTTAAGTGACTATACATTGAAGCGTCTTGAGGAACTTGGTGTCAGCCTTTTGAGGATTAACATGTCACACACAAAACTTGAGGATGTGGCTAGTGTGATTACCTATATTCATGAGAGAACGTCAGTGCCTGTTTGTCTTGACACCGAAGGTGCACAGATTAGAACGGGAAATCTGGGAAGAAACTATTTTTTGTCTGATAACAGTATTATCAGGGTTAAAAAATTATCTGTTAGTGATGAAGCAGGTATTATAAGCTTTTATCCACATGGCATTACTGATTTAATTGAAGTAGGTGACTTTATAAGTATTGATTTTCAATTAGTGATAGCCCAGGTTATTCAAAAAGATGAAGAAGGCTTGCTACTGAGAATCTTGTCTGAAGGCTCTATAGGTTCGAACAAGGCGGTATCAGTGCTCAACCGCGATATAAGACTACCCGTACTTACAGAAAAAGACATAAAGGCTATTGCAATAGGGTATGATCTTGGCGTGAAACATGTTGCACTTTCCTTTGCGAATGAAGGCGATGATATTCTGTATCTTAGGAATTTATCGCCTAAAGATGTTTTTATAATTTCTAAAATTGAAACAATAAGAGGTATGGCTAATCTTGAAAACATAGCAATTGAATCAGATGCACTTCTAATCGACAGGGGTGATTTATCGCGGCAAGTAAGTATTGAACAAATCCCTGCCGTACAAAAACAAATTATACAATATGCAAATAAATCGGGAATAAAAATTTATGTTGCAACAAACCTTTTAGAGTCAATGGTGAAGTCTCCGTTTCCAACTCGAGCGGAGGTAAATGATATTTTTAATACCTTGAGTGACGGTGCTGATGGTCTCGTGCTCGCAGCAGAAACAGCAATAGGAAAATATCCGGTTAACTGCGTCACAATGGTATCAAAAATTATGAAAGAGTTTCTTGGCGTAGGTGATACTTTTTCAATTCAAAAGCTCAACGAGAGAGATTTCTATTTTCTCACTAAACCACATGGAGGTATCCTCATCAATAGGCTGAATCTTGATTTTGATATTGACAGTCTGAATGAATATCAAGCCATAGATGTTGATGAAAGTGCGTTATTAAGCGCTGAACAAATTGCATTGGGCACATTCTCACCCCTTCAAGGTTTTATGACAAAGGAAGAAGTCACTTCAGTGCTCAAAAACTATATGCTCCCGAATGGGATTGTGTGGCCTATTCCTATCGTTTTGCAAGTAAAAAAAAGCGAAGTTAATAAACTTAAAATAGGTAAAAGAGTAGCTTTGCGACTTCAAGGCACTAACAATGTGTATGCGACATTAGAGATTCAGGATGTTTATACTTATGATTTTGATGATATGGCTATAAACATGTTTGGTGCAAACGATCTTGGTCATCCTGGCGTACAGCAACTGAGGAGCCGTGGAGAGTACTTTATTGGAGGACCAATAGAACTAATTAGAAGACTGCCCTCTGAACATAAACATTATGAGCTTACGCCAAAACAAGTACGTTTGATTTTTGAAAACAAATCCTGGAGCAAAATAGTAGGCTTCCATACTAGGAATGTTATCCATGGGGCACACGAATATCTCCAGATGACCGCCCTTGAAAAGTATCATTGTGATGGACTTTTTGTACATCCAATTATTGGTCCGAAAAAAAGAGGTGACTATACGGCAGAAATAATTTTAAAGAGCTATGAATTGATGGTAAACAACCATTACCCGAAAGGCAAGGTGCTTCTGAGCGCTTTTCAGAATTATTCCAGGTACTCAGGACCGAGAGAGGCTGTTTTTACAGCATTGTGCAGAAAAAATTTTGGTTGCAGCCACTTTATCGTTGGAAGAGATCATACTGGGGTTGGCAACTATTATGAACCAGATAGTGCAAAAAAACTATTCGAATTACTCGGTGATATTGGTATAATCCCAATTTATTTTAATGAACAATATTATTGTGAAAAATGTGGTACCTATGTTGACAATTGCAGGCATGGAAGTCAGCATATGATCAGTATAAGCGGAACAGAAGGTAGAGAGATGCTGCTTAAAAATAAACTCCCTCCGAGTTGGTTCATGCGTGAGGATATCTCAAATTTAATTTTGAATGAGTTAAAGGCAGGAAAGGAAGTGTTTGTACGGTGAAAGAATCTTTGGTCTTCTGGTTTACTGGATTATCTGGTTCTGGCAAAACTACCGTTGCCGAGGCGGTGAAACCACTACTCGAAAAGGCAGGATATTCCGTTTTAATTCTTGATGGTGATGATGTAAGGAATAGATTGCATGTTAACCTTGGTTTTTCTGAAGAAGATATTAAAATGAATAATTATTTAATCATAGAATTATGCAAAAAATATAGAGATAAGTACGATATTATTTTTGTTCCGGTTATCTCTCCATATATATATTCTCGAAAAGAAGCTAAAAGATTATTAGGAAAAAAATGTTTCGAAATATATTTCTCTGCCGACTTAGAAACGGTAATGAAAAGAGATGTGAAAGGGCTCTATACAAAAGCAAAAAATAATGAGATAAATAATTTAATTGGATATTCACCGAGTAATAAGTATGAACCACCGCAAAATCCTGACTTTGTCATAAGTACCGGGGTAGATCCTGCCGAAATATCAATAACACATTTTCATCATTATGTTCTTTTTCAAATAAAAAATTATAAATGATAATCGGTTAAGAATATATGTCGATTGTGATAATTATTGAGAATTTATATGAACTACCAAATTATTTAACATCCTTACGCTTGAAAGAAGGATCAATAAAAAAATATATGTATTTTGGTAAGAATAAAATAAATACTAATAATATATTGGATAAATTACAATTTACAGAGATCTCATGGCATGACCAAGGAGAATCCTTTAAAGAGGTTTTCATCAAAGAATATATCGAGCTTATAGGCAATCTGGGTAAAAAGGAAAAAGATATTTCCTGGTGGGCAACAGATATAGCGTCAAAAAATCGTTTTCAATCGAAGCTCCCTCTCTTTCTGTCCCAGTTATCGATTATAGCTAAGGTTATTGAAACAATTGACTACGACTATCTAGTTATTATTGGTTCTTCACGTGAAATAAGGGGGTCTCTATTTGCATTTTTGAGAACAAAAAATCTGAATTATATGTATCATAGAAAATATTTCCAAGAATTAAAAACATATTGGTGGAGTTTTACTGGTAATGTTGCCAAAGCACTTTATATCTTCCTATTAATACTGCATAGAAAGTGGCTCGTCAGAAAAATATTTGGTTCGGGGTTGAATAAACGCATCTCTTCGGAAGAAGCGTGCTACGTAATAAAGACATTTGTCTATAATCATTCTGTTTCTGAATCTGGCGTTTACTTAGATGCTTTCTTCGGTGTATTACCAGATTTTCTCAAAAAGAGGAAACGGATTTTGGTATATGCAGACATTGCCGGAGATTACAGATTATGTCTTGAGAAGATTATTGGGAGTACATCCCAGATTATTTTTCCGATGGAGGCGTTACTGTCATGCGGTGATCTTATAAAAGCCCTTGGTAGGTTTTTAACTTCAGTCCATCTCACCTGCAAAAGTGTACCATTCTTTGGATATGATGTATCTCATATCATCAACAACGAGATACGGCGTACTTACAACGGAATTCCCTTTTACCAATTTCTTTACTACTGGGCAACAAAGAAACTCTTGAGACAGGTGAAAATAGATTCGTTTATTTTAACATACGAAAACAACCCATGGGAAAAAATGTGTATTATGGCCATCAGAGAAAGTTTGCCTAAAACAAAGATTATTGGTTATCAACATACAGTAGTTCCCCAAGCATCGACAAATATGTTCGTAAGCAAAACTGACATAAGCGCAATGATATTGCCAGATAAAATATTGACCGTAGGGAAAGCCCCAAAAGAAATTATGGAGAAGTATGGGAATTACAAAAATGGGATGATTGAGACATCATGTGGATTGAGGTTTGAATATCTTTTTAATCTTCCGGTGAGCAAGAGAAAAGAAACGGGGAGCATACTTTTAGCTCTTGAGGGAATATTCGAAGTATACGAAATGGTAAACTACGTGTTAAGACAACTGATGAATAAACCGGAATATACAGTAACGATCAGAACACACCCGGTGCTGCCTTTGAAATCGTTCAAGGGTAAACTTATTGCGGACCCGGAATCCATGCCCAATTTTAATCTCTCCACCGGGAGATCACTAAAAGATGATATCATGAGTGCAGACATAATCATCTATTGGGGAACGACCGTTGCTCTCGAGGGATTGAGCATGGGAAAGCCCGTCATCCATTACGATATGGGGACAGTACTTAGCTATGATCCGCTGTTTGAATGCAGGTCGCTGAAATGGACAGTAACACGAGAAACGTCTCTTCATGAAACCATTCAGGCTATTTACAACCTTTCAGATGAAGAATTCTACAGGCAGCAGGAAGAAGCAAAAAGATATCTTGGTTCTTATTTTTACCCTGTGACTGAAGATAATATGCAAAAATTTATTATTAATTGATATTTAAAAGAAATGAGGTAACATGAACGGGCTCTATAAAACATGCATAGTCGGCTATGGGTATATGGGTGAGATCCGGAAAAGAACGATAGAAAAGCATCCGCTCCTCACGCTTGCGGGTATCTGTGATGCGAACCCTGATATCAGGGCAAAGATAACAGATTGTCCCACATACGCGCGCTATGAGGATCTTCTGGGAAGGGATGTGGATGTTGTTTTTGTGTGCACGCCAAACAGTTATTCGCCTGAGATATGCATTAAAAGTATGGATCGGGGGATGCACGTTTTTTGCGAAAAGCCTCCCGGACGCAACGTGCAGGACGTCAACGACATCATTGCGGCGGAAAAGAAGAACGGCAAGGCAAAGCTAATGTTCGGCTTCAACCACAGGTTCCACCCGGGAGTAATGAGGGCGAAAGCGGTAATATCCACCGGAAAGCTCGGCACAATAATTAATATACGCGGTCTTTACGGGAAATCAGGCGGAGTCAATTTCAGGAACTCCTGGCGAAATCAGAAGGAAATCTCCGGAGGAGGCATACTTCTGGACCAAGGGATCCATATGCTTGATCTTTTCAGGTATTTCTGCGGAGATTTTGAACTGGTGAAATCTTTCCTGAGCAACTCGTTCTGGAACTTCGATGTAGAGGACAACGCCTATGTTATCCTTATGAACAAGAAAGGGCAGAATGCGTTCTTCCATTCTTCCGCCACAATGTGGAAACACACGTTCCGCATAGACATTACCCTCGAGAATGGCTATATAATAGTCGAAGGGCTTCTTTCGAAAACGGGGAGCTATGGAAGGGAAAAGATCATAATCGGGCGAAGGGAGTTTGAAGATCAGACGGAGGCCGTTGGCAACCCTTCCGAAGAAGTGACCTATTTTGACAAAGACCTGTCATGGGATCTTGAAGTTTCAGAATTTGTTAAGTGTATTGATGAAAACATTCCCGTAGGTAACAGTAACTCCGAGGATGCCTTGCGAGTTATGGAGATTATAGAGAAAGCTTATGAAAATGCCAGGTAATAATGATAGAAACTAATCAGAATGCGATAGGGTGAGACGGCAATTGCCTTTTTAATATGAACTATAAAAAAGATATGGCTCACTTGCAGAAGCTCCCTGTATACACTATGATTACTACAGGGAGAACAGGAACAGATTTTTTACAGAGTCTCCTGGACTCACACCCGCATGTTTTGACTTTCAATGGGCACATACCATTTGGTAATTTTTGGCAGAGATCCATTTGCGTGGTATCCGGAGATTTTGATTTTGCTGATTTTATAGATGAATTTGTTGGTCATTATATTCATCACTTTAAATCTCGTTATGATTATACTGAGCGAAAAGATTGTTTAGGTCCCAACAAGGATCAATCCATAAGCATTGACACAGAAATATTTAAAGCACATGCTCTTAAGTTAATGGCAGGATATTCACTAAACTCCCGCAATTCCTTAATATCTATTTATGGTGCTTATGCGCTATGTTTAGGTCAGAATTTATCTGAAAAAAAAATTATTTTTCATCATGAACATAATGTTGAAGGTATAGAACCTTTTTTGAAAGATTTTTCTGGTAGTAAGATTATTTGCATGACGCGAGACCCTCGTGCAAATTTTGTGTCTGGCATTGAGAATCACCGCAAATATGATTCCAATAAAGATAACTGTAGACATTTATATAACTATATCAAGCGCATCTTGGCTGATGCTAATGTCTTGTCGCCCTTGGGACATCCTTACGTGGTTATTCGCTTAGAGGATTTAGGACAGAAGGGCATACTCGTTGAATTATGCCGATGGCTTGGTATAGATTATCATGAATGCATGGAAGAGTCCACATGGGGAGGGCTTCTTTGGCACGGAGATAGGCTCAGTAAGGGAAAAAAACAAGAACGAGGGTTTGCACTTAGTTTGATTAAAAACAATTGGCAGAAAAAAATGACGTGGATGGATAAATGCGTGTTTAATTATCTTATGAATAATCGATTGAGGGCATATAACTATTCAGTTAGGAATATTTATATGTGGGAGCATATTCTTGTTCCTATTCTAATTCTTTTTCCTTTATCCTATGAATGGAGATTTTTGTCTCCAAGATATGTTTTGGAAAAATTAAAACAAAGTGATTACCGAGGTATTGTAAGCAATTTGGTTTATTATATCAAACGCATTCTCTTATTTTATGTCTATTACAGGCGTAGTCTTCTAAGATTGAGATGGAGACAACCGCTTCTAAAAGTCACGGGGCAAGGCAAACCATTGGAGGATAATGTTAAATGAAGAATATTGTTATATTCGACGAATACAACGAAATAGACATTAAACCGTTTGACCTTCTTCAAAGATATGTTGAAATGACGGATGGAGATGTCAGAAGCCTTTTATTGACAGATTCCAGTATGCACGAATGTTCTTGTCCCGGATGTAAGGCAGATGAGGCTATCCCGGCTTTCGAAAAATTCGGGATGCAATATAAAGAATGTGCGCAATGTCACTCCCTGTTCATATCGCCAAGGCCCGACGACTTGGCTTTGAGGAATTATTACAGATCTTCAAACTCAAGAAGGTTCTGGAGAGAGAAGCTGCTGTCAATGACAGGGCAAAAGCGAAAGGTCAAGATCATAAAGCCTCGCTTTGAATGGATCGTGGAATCCATAGAGGAATACCTTCCCGATGCGTTTCATATCGCAGATATCAATACAGACCAATGCGCATATGTCGAAGAGATCATAGATACAAAATATTTCAAGGAAAAGACCTTACTGTACCCCTTCATGCCTTTGGGTGAAGATATCGTCGATAAAGGAATAAAGGTTGTGAACAGCCCCCAGGATGAGCCTGCCCTTGCAGGCAAGATCGATATCATAAGTTTATTTGAAGTGATGGACCGTGTCTCGGATGTGGATGGCCTATTAAAGCGGGTAAGCCATATGCTGCGCCAGGGCGGCCTGTGTTTTATAACAGGTATCCTTGCATCCGGTTTCGACATTCAGATCCTATGGAGCGAAGCAGAGAATATATTTCCCCCGGACAGGCTGAACGTGTTATCGGTGGAAGGGGTGCAGTCTTTGGTAAATAGACATGGTTTTGAATGTGTGGAATTTAGCACGCCCGGGATATTGGACGTAGAGATTGTTGAAAAATTCTTTATGCAGGATACTGATTGCAGCATACCGAGGTTTGTTAAGTATTTACTCAAGAACAGAGATGAAGAAACAAAAAGGTTATTGCAGGAATTTCTCCAGATGAATCTTCTCAGCTCTTACGGAAGGGTCCTTTTAAGGAAAAATTAAAAAGGAGTATACAATATGGCGTATATTGATGATTATTTCAAAGAGGCTGTTTCCATAATCGATATGATAAATAAGGATGAGGTCACCAGAATGATAGAGGCTGTTTTGCAGATCAGGGAGGAAGGAGGGCGCCTGTTCTTCCTTGGCGTTGGAGGAAGCGCGGGAAACTGCTCTCATGCGGTAAATGATTTCAGGAAGATAGCTGGCATCGAGGCCTATGCTCCGGTAGACAATGTATCTGAATTAACGGCGCGCACCAACGATGAAGGCTGGCATACGGTATTCGCGGAATGGCTCAAGACTAGTAATTTAGGAGAGAAGGACGGCGTGTTCGTTTTCTCCGTAGGGGGAGGCGATAAGGAAAAGAACATTAGCGCTAATCTTGTTTATGCCCTTGAATATGCACGATCAAAAAAGGCGAAGATCCTCGGTGTTGTCGGGCGTGACGGAGGTTTCACCGCAAAGGTCGCCGATGCCTGCGTTATTATTCCGACAGTAAATCCGAAGACCATCACGCCGCACACAGAATCCTTTCATAGCATGATCTGGCACCTGATCGTTTCCGATCCACGGATAATGAAGATGAGCAACAAGTGGGAGTCGGTGAGCAGAGAACAGATAGCAGATGACAGATGATAGATAGAAGATGACAGATGATAGATAGAAGATGACAGATGACAGGGTAGGACATGGACAAAGAAAAATTGTCTGATCAAGGATACAAGAAATTAAAGATATATAAAAGTTCTCATCAGTTAGCTATCGATATACATAAAATGACTCTTTCTCTACCTAAGTTTGAAATGTTTGAAGAAGGTAGCCAGATTAGGAGGTCCTCAAAATCAGTACCTGCGAATATTGTAGAAGGTTATTGTTTGAGAAAGTACAAGGCAGAATATATCCATTACCTTTTCAGAGCATATGCTTCGAGCTTAGAAACGGTGGAGCATTTAGAACTGCTTTATAGAGCAGGGTCACTAAAGGATGAAACTGCGTTTAACAGTTTTGTCTCCCATTATTCAGAATTGAACAGCATGATTTATAAATTCATAGAAGCAGTTACCAAAAACCATAGAACCGAAATATTTATCTGACATCCACAATCTGACATCTAATATCAAAGATAAAGGGGGCACAATCAATGGCTATATTCTTAGATACGGGAAAGATCAAAGAGGTCGAGAGATTCATGAAGATGGGGATCATAAGAGGGGTGACAACAAACCCTACGATCCTTCTGAAGGACGGAGTCACCGGAGGAAAGGAGGGGATAAAGGCGCGGTCGATAGAGATAGCAAGGTTGATTGAGCCTTATCCCCTGTCGGTAGAGGTCACCACAAACGATTACGATGAGATGATGGCTCAGGCCCTTGAGTATGCGACATGGGCGAAAAATATCAATGTAAAGATCACGATACACGGCCCGAATGGTGAAACGGAGAACCTGATGGCAGTCCACGAACTGTCAAAAAAGCATAATGTCTCTGTGAATGCCACTGCCATGATGAGCGCACAGCAGTGCCTTCTGGCTGCATTGGCCGGGGCTGATTATGTCTCACTCTTTGGCGGAAGGGTGAATAACATGGGCTATAACGCCTGTGACGAGATATCCAAGCTGAGGACAGTTCTGGACTATCAGAGTTTGAATGCTAAGATCATCATCGGCTCGACCCGTGAGGTATTAAATGTCATAGAATGGCTTGAGGCAGGAGCAGACATCATAACGGTGGTCCCAGACCTTATCAACGGCATGATCGTCCATCCCTATTCAAAAGAGACGGTGCAGATGTTCCTCAGGGATGCAAAAGCGAACAGTAACCAGTGAACAGTAAACAGTGACCAGAGACCAGTAATCAGAGAACAGATCACAGATTACCGATTACAGATCACAGATTACCGATTACGGGTTACAGGGTACAAAAAGGATGGTAGAAATTATGAAAGAGCGGCGGTTGTTAAAAGATAAATTCCGCAGCCGGCAGAGGGTTTTTGCTGCATGGACATCATTGGCGCACCCGTCCATTACGGAGATGTTCGCCCGGTCCGGCGTTGATTTTGTCGGCATTGATATTGAACACAGCACAATCAGCCAGGAGCAGTCCCAGAGAATAGTTGCGGCGTGCCAGGCCAATAATACGCTATGTCTGCCGCGCATCGCTTCGCATAATATGGAGATGATAAAGAGGCTTCTTGACTCCGGGGCCGACGGGGTGATTGTGCCGATGGTCGATACGCCAGATGAAGTAGAACGGCTTATCTCGTGGTGTAAGTACCCGCCTTTGGGAAAACGCAGCTTCGGCATAGCTCGCGGCCAAGGCTACGGTTTTGACTTTGAAGACTATACGAGAGGATGGAATGGATCGTCCAGCTTGATCATTCAGATCGAATCCGTTCAGGGTGTGGAGAACATCGAAAAACTTCTGTCTTATGAAGAAATAGATGGCGCCATGATCGGCCCCTATGACCTTTCCGGCTCCATGGGCATTCCCGGCCAACTGGATCATCCGCTGGTCGTGGAAGCTGGACAGAGGGTGATCGATGCCTGTATCAGATATGGCAAGGCTTGCGGCACGCAGCTCATCGAGCCCGATGAGGATGGCGTCACGAACGCATTTGGATCCGGTTTTACATTTGTGGTCCTCGCCTCAGACATATTTATTCTCTGGAAATGGGCTGCACGCATGAAAGGAATGATAGAGGGACTGTGAAAATATTGATAATATGAGATTCAGAGTCATCATGCTTGATTTCGACGGGACTATCGTCGAATCGGTTGGGATAAAGGATGATGCCTTCAGGGAACTTTTCAGAGACTTTCCCGGACATCTCGACCGGATCATGTCATACCATCTTGCAAACAACGCTACGATCCGCTTTGAGAAATTTAAACATATCTACAAGAATATTTTGAAATTGCCCTATACAGATGCGATCAGAGAGGATTTAAGCAAAAGATTTTCAGACCTTGTTTTTAAGAAGATCGTGGAATGTGAATATGTTGAGGGAGCGATCGAATTCCTTGAATATTTCAAGAGAATATTGCCTTTGTATCTTGTTTCAATGTCACCGGTAGACGAACTGGATCGAATTTTGAATGCAAGGAACCTGAAAGATTATTTCAAAGATGTCTATTCCGGCACAAGAAAGAAAACAGACACAATAAGAGATATCCTTCTGCGCGAGAATGCGAAAGGGGACGAGGCAATCTTGGTTGGGGATGCCAACGAGGATTATCTTGCAGCGAGAAGCGCAGGCATTGTATTCATAGGCAGGGACAGTAAAAAACAGTTTTATGACGCAAACGTGCCAATATACCGGGACCTTCAGGAAATATTGAACCATTTAAGAAAAGAATGAGGTGCTGCGATGAAAGATTATCTGACAGAGTTGTTTGGGCTTAAGAATAAGACGGCAGTGATCACGGGCGGCGGAGGGCATCTGTGCGGTGAAATGGCATATGCCCTTGCACGAGCAGACGTCTTTGTCGCTGTCGTAGACCTGCGTGAAGAGAAGGCCATCGCGGTGAAAGAAAGGATCGAAAACGCCGGGGGGAAGGCAATGGCGCTGAGCGCGGATGCGACCAGAAAGGAAGACCACCTCAGGGTCTTTGAGCTTGTTGCCAAAACATTTGGACACATCGATATACTCATCAACGGAGCGGGTATCAACGCACCAACTCCGGTTCTCGATATCCCGGTAGAAGAATGGCACGCGATCATCGACTCCCATGTTACGGCAACATTGTTTGGATGCCAGATATTTGGAAAGCACATGATAGAAAGAAGAAAGGGCTCGATTATAAACCTTTCCTCAGCATCATCCGGACCCCCTCTTTCAAAGGCTTTTACCTATTCTGTGGCAAAGGCGGGCATAAAAAACCTCACGCAAAACCTTGCGAGGGAATGGGCCCCGTACAATGTCCGCGTGAACGCACTGCGGCCGGGTTTTTTTCCCACAGAGTGGAGCATGAAGAATTTTATTACTCCTGAGAGAGAAAAGGCAATCCTGGGACACACGCCGATGGGCAGATACGGCAAGCCGGAAGAACTGGTCGGCGCTGTCCTGTTGCTATCATCGGACGCGGCAGGCTTTGTGACCGGAGCTGAGATCGCAGTTGACGGAGGTTTTACATGCATGACAATATAACGGTGATCAGTAATCAGTAAACGGTGACCAGTGATCAGATAACAGATCACAAAGAGGTGAAAATGGGGTCAAATGAAAAAAAGCGTACCGTTATCATTACCGGCGGCAACAGGGGGATCGGAGGATCGATAACCGATGCATTCTTTAAGAAAGGATATTACGTTCTTGTCGGGGCGAGAAGAGATACGGGCATTGCAAAAAAGTGTGGGGAAAGGGTGCGTTTTCAATATACAGATGTGCGCAAGGAATCTGACCATAAGGATCTTGTTGCCGCTGTGATCAAATGGACTGGGCACGTTGATGTATATGTAAATTGTGCTGGATTCTCAAAATGGAGCCCGATAGAAAAAATAGACGAACAATTCTGGAATGAGATGATCGATACTAATCTCAAGGGAACATTCTGGGGTTGTAAGGCCGCGGCAGCGCATTTAACGAAGGGGGGGTGCATAATCAACATCTCCAGCCTTGCTGGGAAAAGGGGCAGCGTAAACAATTCTGCCTACTGCGCCTCCAAGTTCGGCGTGAACGGCATTACCCAGGCGCTGGCAAAGGAATTGGGCCCGAGAGGAATAAGGGTAAATGCCGTGTGCCCGGTGTATGTAAGAACGGACGGGCTGATAGAAGCATTAAGGGACAATGATTCTCCCGCGCAAGGCAAGGATGTAGAGATGTATTTTGAACACTTCGCGAGAGACAACGCTGCCCTGAAAAGGCTCCCCTTGGGAGAAGAGATAGGCAATGCGTGTGTTTTACTTGCCTCTGATGAATCATCTGCAATAACGGGGCAGTGCATAAATGTTGATTGCGGTGTTTTGCCTCAATGAGCTTCCATGAAGCAAATAAGATTAAATAGAGGGAATTGATATGGCAAAAATTATTGCGATTATTCCTGCCAGAATGGCATCTTCGAGGTTTCCGGGCAAACCACTTGAAAAGATATTGGGTTTGCCCATGATCGAACACGTGAGGAGAAGGGTTTCATTATGCGAGGGAGTGGATGTATTTGTAGCAACGTGTGATTTAGAAATAAAAGAAGTCGTAGAAAGCTTTGGTGGCAAGGTTATTATGACCTCGGACAAACATTTGAGGTGTACCGACCGAATAGAAGAGGCCGTCAATAATATAGACGCAGACATAGTGGTCAATATCCAGGGCGATGAGCCCACCGTCATGCCACAGGCAGTGATGGAAGTAGCATTACCGCTGATAAAAGAAGAATTATTCCAATGCTCTTGTTTGATCTATCCAATAGTAGACAAGGAAGAACTTCGCAATCCCAATATAGTAAAAGTGGTAATTTCTGAATCTAACTCGATAATGTACTTTTCGAGATCGCAGATTCCTTACATTCGGGATGATTGTGGGGTGCAGTTCTTTAAACAGTCGGGTATAATGGCTTTTAAAAAAAATTTTTTACACTTATACTCCAAACTCCCGGCAACTTCGTTAGAAGTATCTGAATCAGTTGACATGTTAAGAATCATCGAGCATGATTACAAAATCCTTGGAATTATAACTCCCAATGTTTCCTTAGGGGTCGATGTACCGGATGATATAAAAATCATAGAAACCATCATAAACGAAAATAAATTTCAAAATGAATTATTCCAGAAGATAAAATAACTATGAACCCCAGTGTTTTTAATGATAATAAATCTTGGCGTTGCCCGATCTGCTTTTGGGATTCAGCGGGTCACCAGTTTGAAACTGTTCCATATCCTACAGGGGAAAATAAAACAACTAAAGTTCCGGAGAAGATTGTTTTTTGCAAGCAATGTGGTGTAGGGATTGCGTTTCCATTGTGGACCGAGGATCAAGTTGACTATTTTTATAATAATGGACAATACTGGCAAACTTCTAAAACAGAGATTTTTAGCGCAAAACAATATCCGGTTCTGTATGCACTTTCTTTATCGCGATGGAAATTGCTCGAGCCTTTTTTAAAAGAAATGGATAAACCGTTATCTGTGCTTGATATTGGAGCAGGTCAAGGATTTTTTGGTATGGCTGCAACAAGAGCGAAAAATATAAGACTTGCATCTTATACATGTGTAGAAAAGGATAATAATGTATCAACCTCATTGAGAAGAACATGGCTATCTCGTTTTCCCCATGTGCCATTCGAGGTGAAAGAAGACATTGCCTCTATATCGGGCAAGTTTAACTGTATTATAATCTCCCAAGTTTTAGAGCATGTTGTCAATCCTTTGAAAATGCTTGCTATTATTAAGACAAAGCTTATGGAAGAAGGTCTACTGTTTATTGATGTACCAAATCAGGATTACCTCTTTAAGAAGGATGTCTTCCCGCATTTATTGTTCTTTAATCCCTCAAGCATGTCCTATTTATTAGAGCTATGCGGTATTCACATTGAATTAATTAGAACCTACGGGAATGATATGGTTCTATCAATAATGAACTACAACAATAAGTCTTTTAAAAAGCAGTTATTTTTGAAAGCAGTAATGAAACTTAGATTTATATTTCCCGAATCAGTTCTCCTTGATTTTGTTACAAAATATTTTGAGATGAATAAGGAAAATGAAAATGGCGTTTGGATAAGAACAATAGGAAGATATCAATGTGCAGAATAATAAACAAGCTTTCAACCTGTGAATTCCAATATTTCCCGGTACAAACAAAAATATATAAAAGGATAGTAGAAATTTTGCACATTGGATACACATGGAAATAACCTAAGAATGAATGACGATAATAACATTTCTCTACACAACGACAGCTTTGCGTTACTTTGTTTGTTTTTGTTTGTGATACCTTTTTTAATGGTGCTGAATTTACCAAGATTTGAGTTGAAATTGTTTGATTTAGTTGGTTTGGGAGCTCTTTTGCTTTACATATTTTCTATAGGTATTTTTTTAATAAAGTGGAGGCCTATTTTCCCTCCAGAAGGGATAACAATTTTTTTGGTTTTAATAGTTCTTCAACTATCAATAAAATACATAATATCAGGCTCTTTTCTTGATTACTTTAAACATGCTCAGGCATACATATTGGCTTATATTTTTTATTTTATAGGAAGAAAATATATCAATACTGAAAAGAGAAGAAATAATATTGTTTTATTCTTTATTTCTAGCATGGTTTGTTTGGCATTGTTTGGGATAGCTCATTTCTATCTATTTCCTCATATCGTTATTACAGATACAACTGGCTACGATATGCGAAGAGGGGAAGGCGTAGGTATGCTTATTGTTGAAGAAGCTTTACGATATCGTGAATCGGGTACAATTCCGTCACCGGTTGGATTCGCGCATATACTGTCTTTTGCGATAATTTTCCTTGTATCCTGCTTTAACTCAAAAATGCGTTGGGTCTTTATAGGAATTTTGCTATATGCAATTGTTCTCAGCGGGTCTAGGAGTAGCCTATATTATTCCCTTTTTTTTCTTGCTTTCACGACATTTAAAATTAAAAAGTCTATAATTGTAAAATTAATGGCTGTTATACTTATTACTTTCATAATTATTTATGTGAGCTTAACATATCAATACCTTGATATTAGAAACATATATGATACGGGAATATATCTTAGACTGTTGAAATTTTATGTAGCCAAGGAATTTTTTCTTGAAAACATATCGACATTTCTTTTTGGAGTTCCGCTGGAAGTATATCCAACATTAGAAAGTATTCCAAATCTCGAAGTAGAATCCACGGTGACAATTGGAGACAACAGCTATTTATATATACTATGTGAAACGGGTATATTGGGCGCATTGATTGTTTTTTTTCTTGTACGAACAGTATATTTGCAATTTAGGGGATTAAAGGGGATACAATTTGAAAGTTTTACGAGTCGTTACATAAGGGCTGTCAAATATATTGGAATTGCATTTTTAGTATATGGCACTGCGAATATGATACACCGAAATTTTCCACAGATGTTATATATGTTTTTGTTTATTGGTTCTATTTATAGTATCGCCACCACAACTAAGTTCAAAAAACGTGGTCATTCTTGTTTTTTGAAAAGTGCTGTAAACAGGCAGGTGTATAAAACGAAATATGTATAGTGTTGTTAAAGAAAGACAAAGATATACTGGAGAAAATCTCGTATTATTGGTACCAACAAAAGACCGTCCGGAGAAAATATTCAACCTTCTCGATAGCATAACAAAGCAAACAATTTTATGCGGCAGGATTATTATTGTTGATGGAGGTTCCAGCGTAGAGAAAATAGTAATGGATTTTTCCGACAGGCTACCGGTCGAATATTATACATGCTCCCCTCCTGGCCAGATCCGTCAGAGGAATATTGGGATTTCGTTGTTGGACGGCAGTACACCACTTGTTGGTTCTATTGACGATGATATTGTCATGGAACAGCATGCCCTTGAAGCAATGATAGATTTTTGGAACAGGTGTGAGTCTGAAACTGCCGGTGTATCATTTAACATAATAAATTTGATCCCTATGCGTTACACATGGCTAAATGGTGTTATGGGCCTTGGTGGTCCCGTACAAGGGCAGGTGCTACGTTCAGGATGTAACACTCCCATTTTTTCTGTAGCAAATGATTTGCGGACACAATGGCTGTGCGGCGGTGCTACGGTCTGGAAACAGGAGATTCTTAAAAAGTTTATCAACGTGGAAAGGTATGCGCATTGGGCTATCGCTGAAGACCTTATATTCAGTTACCCTATTGGGAAACATTATCCTCTATATGTCTGTGCTGCCGCGAAAGTCAGACATGAACATGTATTTGATCATAACATAAAAATGAAATATAAATATTACGGTCGAACGGAGACGTTATGGCGTTTTTATTTTGTCGAGTCCAATAAGGAACTTTCGAGGACTGTTTATTTGTGGTCGCAGTTTACAACGATTATCGCAAGATTAATAATGGGTATTTCACTATTTCAAATTAGGCACATCCAATTCGCGATTGGACAGATAGAAGGTGTGATTTTAGGGGTTACGGCATTGTTCAGACGGAGGAGTTTATCATCACTTCTGAATGAGCCTGTTCAAATTAGTGAAAAGCCTGCCAAAGACAAGGCGTGTTAGTACATCTGTAAATAGGTTAATGAAACAAGATAATGAATAAAACCCCTGTTATTGCTATTACTGGCGGAAATAGCTTTATAGGTTCACATTTACTGAAGGCGCTGTTAGAAGAAAACCTCGGAGAAGTCAGGTTGTTTATAAAGAGAAAACATGAAGATTTAACGCCACCCAACGTTAAAGTGGTCACCGGTGATTTGCTTGTTCCTTCAAGCCTAAAGCAATTATTATCCCCTGGTTGCAGTGTGATAAATTTGGCTTACCTTTGGAGTTCTTCAAGAAGAGCTAATCTATTGGCTGCTAATAATTTAGCCCTTGCCTGCAGGGAAGCAAGAGTCAGGCGTTTAATTCATTGTAGTACGGCTGTGGTTGTTGGTCGCATATCTGGTGTAACCGTAACTGAAGAAACGGAATGTAGACCATTTAGCGAGTACGAGATCACAAAGCTGGCAATCGAAGAGCATCTTTTGAGACAATCAAAAGATTATTATGAGACGGTTATTCTTCGCCCAACGGTCGTTTTTGGACCTGGTGGAAAAAACCTAATCAAAGTAGTTCAAGATATTATCCAAAATAACTGGATTACAAGCTATTTCAGAACCTCTTTGTTTAAGAAAAGGATGATGAATTTAGTGAGTGTTAGGAATGTTGTTGCAGCGATGCTTTTCCTTCTCAAAGACGAACGGAATTTAAATAGGGAGATTTTCATTATTTCTGATGACGATGACGAATATAATAATTATGCTTATTTGAGACATTTAATAATGAAGCGCTGGGGTATTGCAGAATCCCCTATACCGATTATTCCTTTCCCTCGAACGGTTGAGGGTTTGATTTTCAGGCTGTTTAAGAAGTCGAGCTTAAACCAAAGCAGAGTTTACAGCAGCGGGAAGCTTGCCCTTCTCGGATACAAAAAACCTGCCTCTTTTTGTGATGAACTGGAAGCGTATCTGAATTGGCATGAAAAAGTATTTAGCGTGAGAAACTGATGAAACAGGTTAATACCGCTTTGTGCGCTGAAAACAGACGCTCAATTCTTCTCGCCGTGGGTTCTTCGGAAATAGGCGGCGCCCAAAAGGTATTAAATGCTTATATAAAAGAACTTTTGAAAAGAGATTACTCTATCGTCATTGTGCTGCCAAATGGTCCCTTGGTCGAACATCTGAAATCATTTAACATAAAATTGTATATTGTTAATTTTGATTCGATAACTATTCTCATTAAAATTGCCATAATATTACGTAAGGAAAAAATAGCTATAATTAATACATATTTGACAAAATGTAGTTTATTGTTTTCATTTGTTAATATTTTATTTCGTATTCCAATATTTTGTACATTGCTTAATGCAATAAAACATGAAAAATTGAACAGTATTCAAAAATGTGTCTATCCATTCCTGTATTATTTATTACACAAGCTATGTGACGGAATTATTGTTAATTCAGAACAAAACAAAAAACATTTCATAGATGTCGCCAAAATGGACGGCGCTTTGGTCGAAGTCATTTATTCGGGTATTGATATAGATGATATTGTAAGGCTTGAAAGCAAAAAAGAAGAGGATCATGAACTAATAATAGGAGCTGTTGGCAGGCTGTCTCCCGAAAAAGGTCATATTTACTTAATAAAGGCATTGACTTATATAGCCAATATTAAATTTCAATGTTTGATTGTTGGAGATGGGCCAATGAGGGCAGAACTTGAAAAATATGTTGAAGAAGCTAAGCTGAGTAATCGTGTTAAATTTCTTGGTTTTCAAACTAATATATTTCAGACCATGTCTCAGATGGATATTATCATCATGCCATCTCTTAACGAAACTTTTGGGCTAACCATAGTTGAAGCATTTGCCCTAAAAAAAATTGTAATAGCATCTAATACGGGAGGTATTCCCGAGTTAGTTAAAGATGGGAAAACAGGCCTCTTATTTCCGACAAGAGATAGCGTAGCTTTAGCCGAAAAGATATTGTATGCTTATAATAATAAAGAAGAAACTCAAAAGATGGCAATAAATGCCTACGAATTTTTTAAAAATAATTTTACAAGCTCAATAATGGCTGAAAATACAATTAAATATTATGATACGACTATTAAGAGACATTCGATCTGATTTTAATAAATACGATTATTAGAGCTAAGCGAGAAGATATAAAAAAATGAAAATATTAATGCTGAATCCACCATATTTTCCTAAGTATTCAAGATTTTCGCGGAGCCCTGCGGTTACAAAAAGTGGTACGATCTATTATCCAATCTGGCATGCTTATGCGACAGGCGTGCTTGAAAAAGAGGATCATGAAGTCAAGTTGATAGATGCACCGGCTCATGGTTTTTCTAAAAAAGATTGTTATAGTATCGCGAGCAATTTTAAACCAGATATGGTTGTTGTATATACTTCGACACCAAGCATTTACAATGACATAGAAATTGCAAGGGAGATAAAAGAATTAATACCACAATCTTTTGTTTTGCTGACAGGACCTCATGTTTCTGCATTACCGGTTGAGTCTTTGTTGATAGATAAACGGATTGATGCCATAGCGCTGCGAGAATATGACATCACTCTTGTTGAATTAGCATCGATATTACCCAAAAAGGAAAGATTAAATGAAATTAAGGGTATAGCCTATATATCTAATGGAAAAATATTATCGAACCCGGAAAGAGAATTTATTGCAGACCTTGACAACCTCCCATTTGTTTCTGCTGTTTACAAAAAACATCTGAAAATAGAAAATTATTTTTATGCGCATTGCCGTTACCCTGTGGTTTCTATTTTCACAAGCAGAGGTTGCCATGGGAAATGTAATTACTGCGTATACCCAGAACAAATGTTCGGGAGAAAACAAAGACAGAGAAGCCCGGAAAATATTGTTGCAGAATTTGAATATATTAAAAAGGAACTTCCTCAAGTTCGGGAGGTACTAATTGATGATGATACTTTTTCGTTCAATCAGGAGCATACAATAAAATTTTGTGAATTAATGATAAAAAATAGAATTAAGCTGCCATGGACGGTTGAATGCAGGGCGACCCTCAAATATGAGACAATGGTGATGATGAAAAGGGCGGGATGCCGATTAATAGTGGTAGGCTTTGAAAGCGCAGACAATGATGTTTTGAGAAATATGAAAAAAGGATTAACATTCGAGAGAATGAGAGAATTTGTCAAAGATGCAAAAAAAGCAAATATAATGATTCATTCGTGTTTTATGGCTGGAAATATGGGAGAAACAAAGGAAACATTACAAAAATCATTGAAGTTCGCCAAAGAGATTAATGCGGATACCTGCCAATTTTTTCCATTGATGGTGTATCCGGGTACGGAGGTATATGAATGGGCAAAATCGAATGGCTATTTAACCACCGATGATTACAGAAAGTGGCTGACTGAAGAAGGGTTACACAATTGTGTGGTAAGTACTCCTGAATTAAGCGCTAAAGAACTAGTAAATTTTTGTGATTATGCCAGGAGGAAATATTATTTGAGCCCAAATTACCTTACATATAAGTTTTTCAAGGTGTTGAAAAGCCCGGAAGAAATGAAAAAAACATTGAAGTCAATGAAGACTTTCAGTAAATATCTTTTTCGAAAAAAATAAATAAAGGTACAGCACGATTCTTTTGTCAATCTTTTTTTTAATATGCGTTGCAGTGTTATTATACAGTTATTTAGGATACCCTCTAATCCTCTATTTGTTGAGTGAGATCTTCCCGTCAAAAGGCGGGAAAGATATAAGTATGATCGAGAAGTGGCCGAGGGTCTGCATCCTTATTGCTGCATACAATGAAGATAAGGTAATTGGAGATAAAATACGCAATTCATTGAATCTTGACTATGCAGAGGGTTTGTTGGATATATGGATTGCATCAGATGGTTCCTCTGATAAAACGAATGATATTGCAAAGAGATTTGTCGAAAGCAATAAAAATGTACATTTATTGGAGTTTGCAAGAACCGGGAAGTCCGGAGTAATAAACAAGGCTGTTGCATATATAGAAAGTGATATTATAGTGTTTTCTGATGCAAATACAGAATATGCACGGGATGCTCTAAAAAAAATAATAAGACATTTTGAAGACAGGAAGGTTGGTTGTGTTAGCGGAAGACTGGTTTACAGGAATCCGGGCAAAGTTTTAAGTGGAGAGGGCGAAAGTTTTTATTGGAAATATGAAACTATTCTGAAAATACTTGAAAGCAAGGTTGGATACGTGGCAGGAGCTAATGGAGCCATGTATGCTATTCGAAGAAAATTATTTGAACCCTTGCCACCTAAAACAATTAATGATGATTTCACAACTTCGATGAAGATAGTGGAAAAGGGATATAAAAGTATTTATGAAGAAGATGCTTTAGCCTATGAAGATGTTGCTCCAACGGCAGAGAGCGAATTCCGGAGACATATAAGAGATGGCGCTGGACATTATATTGCAATAGTTCATCTGCTGGGTCTTTTAAATCCTCTTTTAGGGATTAGATCATTTATATATTGGTCTCACAGAGTGTTTAGATGGATTATCCCATTTGTATTAATTTTAACCTTTTTTATTAACGTCCATCTTTTTTATTATAGCTTATTATTTAAAATAACTTTTATTACTCAGGTAGTTTTCTATATACTTGCTGCCGGAGGATTAGTGATGACAAAAGGCGGTAAGCTGATGTTGCTGGTTTATGCCCCCTTCTATTTTTGTAATCTGAACCTAGCCCTTTTGATAGGTTTTTTGAAAGCAGTTACTGGGAGGCAGAAGACAACATGGCAGAGAACTGAAAGATTAATCATGCCAGATCAATGATGCTAATGACATTAAGTTTTCTTTGCGGTCTGATCGGTTCAATTCTTATTGATAGGTTCGGGGGAAAAGTAGGATTAATTGATATACCTAATGAACGCAGTTCTCATGAGAAACCGACACCGCGTGGTGGAGGAATAGGAATATGGTTATCATTCATGCTGGCTGTATTTTTTTCTGATACAAAAGAAATTGTATTTATAGTTTTCGCTGGAATTGTTGGAATGATAGGCTTTATAGAGGATATTTTCACTATTCCGGCAAAATATAGATTATTAGGTCATGTTGCCGTTACGTGCGTCATAGTAGTTTTATTTTTTAAAACTCCTGTTTCTACAGGCACGCTGTCTTTATTTATATTCTGGATTATTTTCATAGCAGGTACTGCGAATTTTTTTAACTTTATGGATGGAATTAATGGGATAGCAGGATTGACTGGTATCGTAGGGTTTGGGCTAATGGCTTTTTTTGCATACTTTCTTAAAGGTGAAACTTACATTGGGTTGGTCTGTATGATTTTGTTGTTCTCGTGTTTGGGATTTTTGCCTTTTAATTTTCCAAAAGCAAGAATATTCATGGGAGATGTAGGGAGTGTTTTGCTTGGGTTTGTTTTTGCCGGATTTGTTGCAAAAATGTCGACAAATTTGAGTACGTTTTTGTGCTTAGTAATGTTTTTATGTACATTTTACGCAGATCCAATCGTTACAATTTTTTATAGATGGCGTAGAAGGGAAAACCTCACGCATGCACACAGAGGTCATTTATACCAATATATGAGCAATGAGTTGAAAATCCCGCATTGGAAAGTATCGTTGGGGTATGCTGGGATACAATTGCTATTTGGAATAATGGCATTGGTAGCATATAAACAAGATTTAAATTGGCAGGTTGCTTTATTTGGAATATTTGGGGTCTCATTCATTGCAGCCTATAGACACATCAAAAGAATCAAAATTGAAAATGTATAGTCATTTCTCTGTATTAATGTAAATCAACCCATGTTGTAGTGTAGCCTTGATACTTATCTACCGATGTATTGTAGATAAGCATTCCCTTGAGAGGGGCGGGAATGGCATCTCGTTGTGCGGTAGTAAGACGCGGAATACGAATAGCTTCAGTTGTAGAATTGATATCTAAAACGCAAGATTTTGCAGCTTCGGTAGTTCCAATAGAAACACGACCATATTGGTTTATATTTAAAGCGGTTGTCCAAGATGCTGAATTATTACGATAACCTAACTCGAACAACTTTAAACCGCCAGCCCCAGTTTTTCTTGCATCTATTTTGTACCCATAACCATTTCCAACTGTTGCGTTTAAAAATTCAATAACTTCGTTCCCAATGACCAACCCAAGTCCGGCAGTTTCTTTTAAGTTGTCAACATATTCCATATAACCTAACGCAAGATGTCCGTTAGCTCCCAAGCTCAATGGATATCCTTTATGTTTACCGGGATAGAATGGGGCGATGATAAGATTCCAGTTTGGTCTTGCAAAAGATATCTTTGACAAATTGGTCATATTTCCGCCCAGAAGAAGATTATTGAAAGTGTTAACATCTCCGGTAATATAAACTGCCACATCCTCAAATCTGTTGTGAAGATAGAGACCATTATGTGAATTGATAATCTGGATACCAGTGTGTATATTTTCAAAACCATTTCCGATAATTTTGGGAGCACTTAATGCTGCTGTTGTTACACCATGTAATTTTATTCCGATGGTTCTGCCGGGACCTCCCTGAGATGAAGGCCATATATCGAACTGGTTGAATATAATATTTATTTCATTCGGAGCATCTGCCAACGGAGTCGATGCCAATAGGTAAATACTGAGCTTATTAGTTCTGAACAGATTATAAGCCAACACGTTATAGTAGCTTCCATCGATAATTTTTATGGCTGTATCCAGGTGCACAAAGTAGCAGTTCTCGATGATGCTTTTATGTGCTGACTTCAATAATAGCCCTATCTGGTTGGTAGCAGACGTCAGTGTCCATGTGAAAGTAATTTCTCCCGTCAAAGTGATATTCTTCATTACGAAGTGGCTTAGCGAATCTGGATCAGCACTTAACACCGTTCCATCATAATCAGCGAATATTCTGCTAGCATCTCTGTGAGCACCAATAAGGCTTATTCCACCCATAGGTATAGTTTTGGTGACCCGCAACGTAGATCCTGAAGGGATGAACACTACTCCGTGTATCGCTTCGACAGAAGTTACGGCAGCTGCCAGGGCATCACTATCATCGGCAACGCCATCACCAACAGCCCCAAACCATTGAACGGGGACTTTTTCAATACTCCCACTCCCGAATATAACTGAGCCAGTTCCGCCAAAAACCTGATATTGCCCTGCCTCGAATGGTCCTTTAACGGTAAGTGTTTTGCCTGCTCCGATGGTAATCCTTCCCCCCTTCGTGATCCACAATGCTACATTTGAAGGTATAATACTATCTGTTGAAACGGTGGTACTTTTGTTTATCACGAGGAGTTTTTCCGCAGTTCCTATTGTAGATATAACCTCTGCGAGACTGCCTGAATAATTTCCTATAGTGACGACCTCTTTCTGTGTCATAACAGAATGAGACGCGTTGGCTGGGACGATGAAAAAAAATAATAACACAAGGACCGTTGCCGGCGTCAGAAAATTAATTATCTTCTTCATATTTCTTCTCCTAATGATTGATTTTTGATTTGTTCCCTCACGTATTGTATCACCAATAAGCTGTTTTTTTCACTTAATGACTTTGCCTTAAAAGCTGGTCATAAAAAATATTAGCTTTACGGGGTGCAGGTCACAGGTACTACAGCTCCATTTATTGCTGGACGTTTTTGTGGTATAATAGTTTAATATAGTGTAATTTTTAATGAAAGAGGATCTTTTCTGCAGAGGGATCCATGATGACGGAAAGGCTGTATATGCGCAACAGAAAAGGGTTCACGCTGATAGAGCTTCTTGTGGTCATGGTAATTGTCGGTCTACTCGCGGCACTTGTGGGACCGCGCCTTTTTCCGAAGCTCGGCAAGGGCAAGCAGGCCGCTACCAAGGCGCAGATCGAGCTTCTGGGGCAGGCACTGGACCAAATGAGACTTGATATAGGCCGATATCCTACAACGCAGGAAGGATTGAGCGCGCTGGTGACCAATCCGGGCGGGATAGAGAACTGGGATGGACCATACTTAAAAAAGGCCCTGCCGAACGATCCCTGGAGCAAGCCTTATCACTACCAGTTCCCGGGTACCCACGCAACGGAATATGACCTGTTCTCGTACGGGAGAGACGGCGCCCCTGGAGGAGAGGGGGAGGATAAAGATGTCACCAGTTGGGACTAATTGCAGAGGAAGACAGTACAGGCACATATGAGATATCTAAGCATAGCCGTTATTCTCCTTATTCTTTTCTGTACTGTCTTCCAATCCCCGGTCTTTGGACAGAAGCAACCTCCGCAGGGTACAGAGTCCCCCGACCCTATTATACAGGGAGGACAAACACAGCCGGGAGGCCCTCCGGATCCAATCATTGAGGGAGGAAAACCTCAGCCGGTGCCGGGGCCACCGGTCCCTATTGAGACAGTACCGCAATCAACGGAGCAGATCCAACTCCCTTCTTCGCAGTTACCTCATTCGCAAACCAAGCCGGCAACAAGCAAACTAACCACTCCGCCGAAAATAGAAACGCCTGAAAAAGCACAAACGCCTGCCGTAATGAAACCTGGACCCTCAGCAGGCACGTTCAGCCTGAACTTTGATGACGCCGATGTCTTTTCCGTGATACAGACCGTTTTCGGCGATATCCTGCGCGTAAACTACATCGTCGATCCCAGGGTCAAGGGGCGTGTTACCTTCAGGTCTGTGGCGCCCGTTAGCAGAGACCGGGTGCTCCCCGTAATGGAGGTGATACTGCGGATCAACGGCATCGGCGTCGTGGAGGAAAGCGGCCTTTACAGGGTGGTTCCTATCAGCGAGGTGTCGAGAGAGCCTTCCCCCGTCTCCATCGGGCGCGACCCAAACAAGATACCGTCAACGGGCAAATCTTTGATCCAGGTAATACCGATCATCTACCTACAGTCTACCGAGATCGTAAAGCTGATAGCGCCCTTTGTATCAGCGAATGCCGTAGTGCTCGACGTGCCGAAGAGCAACCAGATAATTATCGTCGATACCGATGCGAGCATAAAGAGGATACTGGGGCTCATCGATACCTTCGACAACGAAACGCAGAAGAAGAAGAGGGCGCAGGTCTTTGTATATCCCGTTCAAAACGGGAAGGCAAAGGATATCGCGTCACTGCTCCAACAAATATTTCTCGGCGCAAAGCCAGCGGCGGGAACAACGACGAGGACGACAACGACCACCACTGCTACTGTACCGGGACAGACATCCACGCCGTCTGCGGCAGCACCGTCCGTGCAGTCGCCGGTAATGACAGGCGGGACCACTACAGGAGAGATGCTCGTATCGGACATCACCAAGGTATTTGCCGATGAGGTCATAAATTCAGTGATCGTCCTCGCAACGCCGGAGGATTATGAGACGATCAAAGAGACAATAGCAAAGATAGATGTTATTCCAAGGCAGGTCGTTATCGAAGGGGTCATCGCCCAGGTGAACCTGACGGATAACTTAAGCCTCGGGCTTGCCTATGCATTCAAAACACAGATAAAATTCGGAAGGTCGCTCATCAGCGGCGATATAGGCATGAACACCGATACCCTGACGAACATGGACAGCACCGACACCACAATAAGGCCTTCACGCTCGGGCTTCAGCTACATAGGGACAGACGAGAAGGGCCTCTTCAGGGCTTACGTCAATGCCCTCGCGAACGAATCTAAAGGCAAGCTGCTCGCCGCGCCGCATATCCTCGTTTCAGACAACCGGGAGGCGCGCATCCAGGTAGGACAGCAGGTGCCCATCGTGACCTCGGAGACGTTCGGGTCGACTACAGTCGCCCCTCAGAGGACCATCCAGTACAAGGACATAGGCATCATCCTCAAGGTAAAGCCGCAGGTCAACGACAGCGGCCTGATCTCCCTCGATATATCGCAGGAAGTTTCCAGCTACGGCACCATTCAGCTTACTACCTCTGAAAAGCAGATCATCGTCAACAAGACAGAGGCATCGACCAACCTGGCGGTCCAGGATGGAGAGACGATCATCATAGGGGGGCTCATCAGGGAAGATACTACGAACTCGGAGGTAGGAGTACCTTTTCTGTCAAAAGTTCCATTGCTTGGTTTTCTCTTTGGGAACAGGTCGCGGGAGGCGCAGCGGCAGGAGCTCATCATCCTCCTTACCCCGCACGTGCTCAAAAACCAGAAAGAGGCGAGAAACATCACCAACGAATACATCAATAACATTACGAATGTTGACATCACCAAGGGGGGCATCAAAAGAGGCGAGCTATTGAAGGGCGGCGTGCAGACCAGGAAGGGCATCGGCAGGCCCCCTGATCTGCCGGTACCTGATAAAAATATGCCGCCAGGCGGGCCTCCTTCCCCCTGAGATTATCATGAAGATTGATCCCAATCTCTCAATACCGGGATCCAACAAAAAATAATGGATGAGATCACCTACGTAAAGCCCGAAGATTTTCCAAAGGTGCCCCTTGTGCTGGACGCCATATCTCCCCGCTTCATCCGTGAGAACAGGATAATCCCCATTGAGCTGAAGAACAATGTGCTCAAGGTGATCCTGGCGGACCCCGGCGACCACGAGATCATCGCGGCCCTGAAAGTGGCTACGGCGGCCGATGTCATCGTCTACGGCGGGGAGCGGCAGTTCATCGACGAGTACGTATCGAAATTCTACGGCGAGGATTCCCAGAACATCAACAGGATCATCGAGGACATGGACCAGCAGGGGTTCGAGTTCGTCCGGGAAGAGGAAGAGGACGTGGGGCACCTGAAGGACCTCGCCTCCGAGGCCCCCATCATCAAGCTGGTGAACCTCCTGATCTCGAGGGCCATCGAGATGAGGGCGAGCGACGTCCACATCGAGCCTTTCGAGGATGAGCTGAAGGTGCGGTACCGCATCGACGGGGTGCTCCATGACGTGGAGGCGGCGCCGAAGAGGCTGGAGGCCGCCGTCGTCTCACGGATCAAGATCATGGCAAAGCTGAACATCGCCGAGCGGAGGCTGCCGCAGGACGGCCGCATACGGCTGAAGATCGACGAGAAAGAGATAGACCTCCGCGTGTCGACCATTCCGATCCTCCACGGCGAGAGCGTGGTCATGAGGATCCTCGACAGGGAAAGTATCGTCATAGACCTCGACCTTCTGGGCTTCCCTCCTGACATCCTCGACGCCTTCAATCGCCTTATCAAGAAGCCGAACGGGATCTTCCTTGTTACGGGCCCCACGGGAAGCGGGAAGACCACAACCCTCTATGGCGCCCTGGACAAGATCAATACGCCGGACAAGAAGATCATCACCGTCGAAGACCCCATCGAGTACCAGCTCAAAGGGGTAAACCAGATACAGGTTAAGACGCAGATAGGATTGAACTTTACGAATACCCTGAGGCACATCGTGAGGCAGGACCCCGATATCATCATGATCGGCGAGGTCAGGGACCTCGAGACCGCGGAGATCGCCATACAATCGGCGCTCACCGGGCATCTCGTCTTTTCCACGCTCCACACGAATGACGCGCCGAGCGCGATCACGAGGCTTCTCGACATGGGGGTGGAGAGTTTTCTTCTTTCTTCGACGATACGGGGCATCCTTGCACAGCGGCTCGTGAGGGTCATCTGCCCCCACTGCAAGGAACAGGACACGTCAAAGGTGGGCCAGGAGGAGCTGAAGATGTTCGGGCTTCAGGAGGGCGCCCCGCTTTTCAGGGGCAGGGGGTGCGAGAAGTGCGCCTTCACCGGCTACTACGGCAGGTCCGGCATCTTTGAGCTACTCACGGTCAATGAGGCGATACGGAAGATGATCCTTAAGAACGCCGATGCGAACCTGCTCAGGGACGAGGCGCGCAGGCAGGGAATGAAGACCCTCTTCGAGGACGGCGTTGAAAAGGTTCGCACGGGCATGACGACCCTTAACGAGGTCTTAAGGGTTACGCAGGAGGCTTAAGTGGCTGTTTTTTCCTACCTTGCGACCACCATGGCGGGCGAGACCATCGAGGGCGTCATTGAGGCCGCCGACGAGAAGCTCGCCGTAGAACGGATCAGGAATACGGGCCTGATACCCCTGAAGATAGTGGCGCCCAAACAGGGCGGCCTGCGGGGGAAGATCGGCTTCAAGCGGTCCAGGGCCGATCTCCTTACCTTCACCGCGGAGCTGTCGGTGCTTCTCGGCGCCGGCCTGCCCATTGACAGGAGCCTCAACATCCTCTCCGAAGTATCTGAAGAAAAGGAGATGAAAAAGACCATCCAGTCCATCCTCAAGTCCATACGCGAAGGCGGGTCGTTCTCGGACGCGCTCCAGAAGCACCCCAGATCTTTTCCCCGGCTCTATGTGAACATGATCCGCGCAGGTGAAGCGGGCGGCGTGCTCGATATCGTTCTCGACAAACTGAACGAATTCCTCGAATCAGCAAAGGAGCTGAAGGACAGCATACTATCGGCCATGATATATCCCGCGATACTGAGCATTACGGGCGGCGTCTCGATCATCATCCTCCTCACCCTCGTGCTCCCGAAATTTTCCGTCATATTCGCCGAGCTCGGAGGCTCAATACCGCTTTCAACGAAGGTTCTCCTTGGAGTAAGCAGCAGCCTGAGAACATACTGGTGGATCTTTGCGATCGCGATCGTTGTGGCGTGGGGCATGGTGAGATCATACCTGCGGTCAGAGCAGGGGAGGTTTATGTGGGATGCCCTGAAGCTCAGGCTCTTCGGCGATGTAGTGAGGAAGCTCGAGACAGCGAGGTTCTGCAGGACCCTCGGGACGCTCCTCAAAAGCGGCGTATCCTTCCTTCAGGCGCTGGACAACTCAAAGGATGTGATCAGCAACCAGGTCATCGCATCGGCCCTCGACAACGTTGCAAAGGGCGCAAAGGAGGGCAAGGGGATAGCCGGCCCCCTGGCCAATGCAGGCGTTTTGCCGCCTCTCGCCCTCTCGATGATAAAGGTGGGCGAGGAGACCGGCCAGCTCGACATAATGCTCATCAAGGTTGCAGCCGCCTATGAAAAGAGCCTGAAAGAAACGGTGAAAAGGTTCGTGGGCTTCCTCGAGTCCGCCATGATCCTCGCCATGGGCCTTGTGATAGGCTTTATCGTGATCTCCATGCTCATGGCAATATTCAGCATAACGGACCTGCCGTTTTGAAACAGTTATGAGTTCGTAGTTCCGAGTTATGAGTGAGAAAGATGATCTCAAATATGTCAATAAGCATGGTGTCGGGGTGTCCCATACAATTATGCTTGTTCAGCAGGTTCATCGAAGCCCTGCTTCAGAACAACAATATTCCCTCTCCCCTCGCGAAAGAAGGTCACCAACGGTTTCCCTCTCCCCTTGCGAAAAAGGGTCACCAACGGTTTCCCTCTCCCCTGGCGGGAGAGGGTCAGGGAGAGGGGGAATGATGAAGGCCAACCTTCCCACCCGAACTCCGCACCCTCCACCGATTTTCGATTTTCGATTTTCGAATTACGGATCACGGATCACGAATTACGGATCACGAATCACGAATTACGGATCACGAATCACGAATCACGCGGGCTTCACCCTCCTCGAGCTCATCATCGTCATGTTCCTCGCGAGCCTCATCCTCGGGCTGTCAACGGTCTTTTTCATGAACTCCGTTCCCTCTGTCCGCCTCGATGCCACGGGAAGGGAGATGGCGGCGACGATCAGGCATGCGAGGTCTGTTGCGCAGAACAGGGGAGAGGACCAGGCGTTCATGATAAACCTGGACACCAAGCAATACGGCCTTGAGGGCAGGGGCATGAAGGCCATACCCGGGGAGATATCCGTAAGGGTGGACGATCCCTTCGCGGGCGAGATCCGGAGCGGAACGTATCCTATCCATTTCCGCGCGTACGGCGGCGCTGAAGGCGGGACGGTGATCCTGCAGGGCAGGAAAAAGGCGATCTATATCCAGACAGACCCGGTGGTCGGCTCGGTGGCAACGAGACAATGATACAGAAGAAAGATAATCCCGGACAGAAGAGCAGAGGATGAGAGGATGAGAAGAGCAGAAAACAGAGCACCTCGCCGAACGCCGAACGCCGAACGCCGAACTATGCGCTGTGGGGGCTTCACCCTCCTCGAGGTCCTTGTGGCGCTTGCAATCCTTGGCACGGCCGTGACGCTGATCTTCCAGCTCTTCTCTGCCAACATGAGGAACATCGCCATTTCCGAGGATTATCTCTCCGCCACGGTGGCGGCAGAGGCAAGGATGCGCGAGGTGCTCGACGACGACGCGCTGACAGAAAACAGCTGGAGCGAGACGACCGGTGACGGCTACAGGATAGACGTGGTCGTATCCGATGCGCTGCAGCAGAGGACCGGGGAGCTCCCGGTAAAGCTCCTGGAGGTCGCCATGACGGTCTCCTGGGCAAAGAACATGAAGCAGAAGAGCCTTACGCTAAGGACCATGAAGATGGTCCAGAGGAAGATCTGAAGATGCTGAGAAACGAACGCGGCCTTACCTTGCTGGAGCTTTTGATCTCCATCGTCCTGATGGTGACGATCCTCCTCATCGTCTCAGGCGCAATGAGGCTCGGGTACCGCTCGGTGGACCGCGGAGAGAGAAAGGTCGAACACCTCGAGAGGTACCGGTCGTCTCTGGCGATCATCCACGCGCAGGTGCAGTCGGGGATGCCCCTGGTAGCCACACGGGAGGGGGTGGCCAAGCGGTATTATTTCGCCGGCGCCGCAGACTCGCTGAGGATAGCGACAAACTACTCCATCTGGGGCGGGCAGAAAGGCCACGTGATCGTTGAATACAGGGTCGAAGCGGACGGGAACGGCGTCATGAGCCTTGTTGCAAGCGAGAACATGGTGGGTGCGGAGAAGAAGAACGAGACATTGCTTCTTCAGGGTTTTGATGCAATATTCTTTGAATATTTTTATAAGGATGCTGCCGAGCAGGAAGGAAGATGGGTCGATGGGTGGAGCGACAACGCAAAATTGCCCGGCAAGATACGGCTTCGTCTCGTACAGGGCAGAAAAGAGGTCTCCATGATCATCCCCATGAGGGCCCACGGGATCTGAGGATGATGGGAAACGAAAAAGGCTTTGCCCTTTTGATGGTGCTGTGGATCATGATGATCCTCATGGTCATCTCCCTCTCTTTTTCCCTGATGACCAGGACGGAGACCCATGCTACCCTCTATTTTAAAGAAGGGACGGAAAATAGGTTCCTTGCGGAGGCCGGGGTGCAGCGCGCCGTTATGGAGTTGCTTCACAGGGGCGTCTATAAGAACAAGCAGCCGGTTTTAGAAGGGAATGAGCCGGTCAGGGTCGATGGGACCAGATATACCGGCCGGCTCGGAGATGACTCCTATGTCTTCGACATTTTCGATGAGTCGGGAAAGATAAGCCTGAACTCGTTGACAGACAAATCCGGCGTGATCATGAGCAATCTCCTCGTGAACCTCGGGGCCAGGAGGGAAGATGCCGATGCCATCGTGGACGCGATCCTGGACTGGAAGGACGGCGACGAACTCCGCAGGCTGAACGGTGCTGAGAGCGACTATTACATGTCGCTCCCTAATCCTTACAGGTCGAAGAACGGCGCGTTCGATACCGTCGAAGAGCTCCTGATGGTAAAAGGGATGACGCCTGAGATCCTCTATGGAAACAGCCGCCAGCCGGGCATCTTTGATTTCCTTACGGTCCGGGCAAGGGGAGGGGGGATCAATGTGAATTCGGCCTCCAGGGAGGTGCTTGCAGCACTGCCGGGCATGACGGACGAGGCTGTTGACCGGATCATCGAGCTCAGGGGGCTGGCGGAGATAAAGAGCCAGGAGGAAATAAAGCCCGCTGTCGGCGGCGGCGTTGCCCTGATGTCACCGTACATTGGCTTTTCAGAGGCCAACACATACACGGTAACGGCGACGGGATACAAGAATGGCGAGAAGCATGGTTTTACCGTCAAGGCAGGAATAACTGTGGAAAGTAACAACAAATACCGGTACACATATTACAAGAGCCCGGCAGGCTCAAGCCGGCGATAACGAAAATGATACCAGGATCGGCCATAGAAAGACTATCCGCCTCCGGCGCAGAATTCGCCGCGAAGGCCGGGAAGCTCCGGGCGCCTGCCTGGAACGCCCTTACATTCCCGCTCATGGAGGGCATGATCGTCCCAAAAAAGGCCGTCTCGGCCTCTATCGAGAAAGGCGCCCTCTGGGTGGTGTACGGGTCGCGTTTCCTGTCGAAGATCATGGTAAAAGATTTCAGGAGGTACGCCTTTGAGGAAGGAAGATATCCGGGCCCCGATGGCCTTGCCTCGACCGTTTCCATCGCGCTGAGGGAGCTCAAGGCGGAAGGCACAGGGATCATCCTGTGCATCCCCGGAGACTGGGTCATCATGAGGACGGCGCAGTTGCCCTCCACGGTGAAGGAGAACATTGCGGACGTGATCTCCTATGAGCTGGACAGGCTGACGCCTTTCAGCTCAGAGAATGCATACTACGATTTCAGGGTCATGGGTGAGAGCAGCGGGATGTTGAGCGTCGTGATAGCTGCCGCCAGGGCCGACCTTGTAAACCAGTACCTGGACGCGCTGCGGGAAAAGTCCATCGAGGTGGAGAAGATCACGATCAACCTTTCGAATACCGGCACGCTCTGCAGCTATGTAAGCCAGGAGAAAAACCCTGTCTTTCTGAATGTCAGCCCGCTTGAATATGAAGGCGGGGTACTCCGCGACAACATCCTCCTGTCCTCTTTCGGCGACAGCTTGCACGGAAAGGACGGAAGGTCGAAGATTGAAGCAATGGCAGCCGTGCTGGAGCCGGTTGTCGCCGCTGCCGCGAAGCAGAACGGTTCGCCGCCGGCCATTGTCTGCCTGGGGGATGGAAATTGCGGTGAGCTGGGAGATCAGCTCAATGCGCCTGTAAAGGTATTGAGCGACAACGATATCAAACAGAAACTCCTTGCCGATAAGGAAGGCATATCAAGCGCCGCGGCGGGCGGGGCACTCGAGTCCCTGTGGTCCGGGGCAAGGGGGTTCAACCTGCTTGTGAAAGGGGCATACGACAGGGCGCGGCCGTCCATGGCAGTTACCCTTGTCTTGACCATTCTTCTGCTCGTCGCCCTCATACCCTATGTTTTGCTACCCCTCCAGAAGGAGGAGAGGAGGCTCGCGGAGATCGATCGCCAGATATCGCTCCGGAAGGAAGAGGTGATGAAGGTCGAAGGGTTGAGAAAAGAAGCGGATGTCCTGATGAACGAGATGGCGGCCATCAGGGCCTTCAAGGAAGCAAGGCCCATGGCGCTTGTCATCCTCAGGGAGCTTACCGGGATCCTTCCGAAGACCGCGTGGCTTACGAGAATCAAGATGACGGAGACGACCGTTGATATCGAAGGGTACGCGGCATCCGCCTCGGAGATACTGCCGAAGCTTGAACAGTCGCAATATTTCAAGAAGGTTGAGTTTTCATCGCCTACCGTTCGGGACACGAGGCTTAACGCCGACAGGTTCGTAATGAAGATGGAGATCGAGGGCTCGGTGAAAAAGGGGGAAGAAAAGGAAAAAGATGGAGCAAAGAAGTAGGCTGCTAAAATTTGCAATTCCCGTGATCGCCGTTCTTTTCGTCCTTGTGGCGTACCAGTATGGTTATGAGAGGATCAGGGCGGAGACGTCCTCGGTCAGAGAGATGCAGGCGATGAAGTTCAGGACCCTTGAAAAATACATAACCGTCGTCGCGGAGAGGCCCATCATTGAGGCCAGGCTTGCCTCCTCAAAGGAGCAGAGGAAAGCCGACGACGCGAAGATCATAGAGGGGCAGACGTACTCGCTTTCCGCCAATACCCTCGAAGATATCGTGAGAGGCATCATCACAGGCAGAGACGGCTCCATATCGAGCGAGCGCGTCGAGAAGCCGGACGACCTCGGCGCCTTCAAGGTCGTTAATGTGAGCATGGATGTGGTGTTGCCCGATACGCGGGCGCTGAGCGACGTTATCTACAGCATAGAGACGCGGACGCCCTATATCGTCGTCAGAGAGCTTGACGTGAGGGCGAGGAACATCAGGGAGCCCAGGGAGCTCACGGTGAAGCTGAGGATAGCCGCGCTGACAGGTGGAAAATAGCATGCGTTCTCTCCAGCGTTTTTACAGAGAAATCAATCTTTTGAACATCATCCTTTTTGCGGTGGTCATAGCGCTCGCCGCCTTTGCCGTGGCCCCCCTCTTCAACGCGCGCGTAAAGTTAACCCTTCCTGCGGGAAAGGCAAGGGCCGAGGCGAAGCAGGAATCTCCCGCCGCACAGAGCGTGCCGGCGCCGTCCCCTTCCGATTATGCGGCGATAGCGGAGAACAACCTATTCCATCCCGAGAGAAGAACGCCGAAGGAGGAGAAGCCACTACCTAAGCCGGAGCTTGTGCTCTACGGGACCATCGTGGCCGAGGGGGGCAGCGTTGCCTATATAGAGGACAGGAAATCCCCCAAGACCACCCCGGGAAGGGGGAAGCGGCAGACCGCCGTAAAGAAGGGGGACGTCATCAGCGGTTTTGTTCTGAAGGAGATCGAGGTCGACAGGGTAGTGCTCACAAGAGGCGAGGAGACGATGGTGGTATACCTTTCGGACGCGGGGAAGCAGCGGGAAGGCAGTACAACATCGTCGCCGTCGAAGGCACCCACTCCAACGCAGCCTCCTTCTGTCGGTCTGACGACCGGGCCAGACCCGGGAGCTCTCCCGAAGCCAGCCCCCGCTCCGGCCACCTCAGCCCCCGCTCCGGCCCTGCCGTCTGCCCCGGTCATACAGCCCCCTTCAACACCCCGGGGAAGGGGCATACCACGATAAGAGTGAAAGCCTTATCTCTCACAGATCCCGCAGAGAAAATACGTTTCACAAATGTGAGCGGACGTGAGATAATAATACTTATTAGATAAAGACCATTTTATATTGAGGGAGAACATGAAAAGAACAACAAGAGATATTTATAGAATCTGTCTTATGTTGGTTGTTGCATTGACATTGCTGCTGTCCGTCAGTGGCGGCGGAGCCTTCGCGGAAGGGGAATTGGTCACTGCCCCATTGAACCCCGAGTTCGTCGCCTATATGGAAGGACTCCAGAAGGAAAGGGTCATGGCGCCCGGGGCGGCCTATGAAGGGTATGGCCTGGGGCTGGTCCCTTCGCCCCTGAACCTTGACCACCTCGCGGGCGTCAATATCTTTGCCGTTCCTCAGATCCAGGAACTGACGGAAGCGCCCCTCCGGTTGGGCCTGCCCGTATCGTACGACCTCAGGACGCAGGGGAAGCTCACGCCCGTTAAAGACCAGAATCCCGGCAACACGTGCTGGACCTTCGCGGCTTACGGCTCGATGGAGTCCAACCTTCTCCCCGGCGAGACGAATGATTTTTCCGAGAACCACATGAAGAACACGCACGGGTTCGACTGGGGATATAACGACGGCGGCAACGGGGACATGGCGACGGCATACCTTGCCCGCTGGAGCGGCCCCGTAAATGAAACGGATGATCCTTACGATCCCAACTCGGGAGTGTCCCCTTCCGGGCTTTCGCCCAGGAAGCATGTCCAGGGGGTCATATACATCCCGCAGCGCACGTCATCGTCGGACAACGATAATCTGAAGAACGCCGTCATGCAGGCCGGCGCCGTCTACACAACGATGTATTGGAACGGGGATGCAAGTTATTACAACTTCACGACCAGCGCTTACTACTATAACGGTGCGTCAGGCGGCAACCACGCCGTCGCGATCGTAGGCTGGGATGATAATTACGACAAGACCAACTTCCCCAGCGCTCCCTCGGGGAACGGTGCTTTTATCGTCCGGAACAGTTGGGGTCCCGCGTTCGGCGTTGGGGGATATTTCTATGTCTCATATTATGATGCCAAACTTGCATATTCAAAGAATTACCTATTCAACAATGCCGAACCTGTGACGAACTACAGCCGCGTCTACCAGTACGACCCGCTCGGATGGACGTCTCAGATAGGATATTCAGATGAAACCGGATGGTTTGCAAATATCTTTACCGCGCAGGCGACCGAGGGACTGGCCGCAGTCAGTTTTTACAATCCTTCGGTTAATTCTCCCTATGAGGTCTATATCTACACGGGGGTAACGGCAGGTGTCCCCAGGAGCGGGACGCTTGCCGCGACGGAAACGGGCACGATACAGTACCCGGGCTATACGACCATCGAACTGTCATCCCCGGTTTCCCTCGCATCAGGTGGAAGATTCTCCATCGTCGTCAAGCTGACCGCGCCAGGCTCGGGTGTTCCTATCGCAATTGAAAGTCGTATTCCCGGATATTCAAGCAGCGCTACGGCTTCTGCTGGACAAAGCTTTATCGGGAGCAATGGCAGTTCCTGGTCGGATCTGACAACGTTTCTTGGACATGAGAATGACAACGTGTGCCTTAAAGGTCTTACCGGCGGCTCCACCCTCTACGCCTCCTTCAGCGCCTACGGCCTCTACAAGTACGACGGCACCTCATGGACGAAGCTCAACTCCGCCATCCCTACGAAGATGATCGTCTCCTCCTCCACCCTCTACGCCACCTTCACCGGCTATGACGGGCTCTTTAAATACGACGGCGCCACGTGGACCCGCATCAACACCACTGCGGATGACATGGTAGCGGGGGAGTGAAGAATATCGTTATGTTACAAGAAAATATAACTTGACAGGATTTTTTCTTATGTGCGACGATTTTAGAAAGAACCAATTAACATCATGCAGTAATATTTCACTCATCTTTGGTGGGGGATGAGAGATTGATGAAACAGACAAAATGAGGTCCCGGCAGCAAACATGCATGCCGGTACCTTTTTCCGTAACCATGTTCAAAGCCTTTTTATGAAAACAAAGGGGCAATAAAAATGAAGAAAGTGCATTCAGGCAAGAGAAAAAGGGCCGCCGGCAGCGCAACGCTATCGGCGTTGACGATACTCTTTCTTGGCCTTACGCTCATGCTTTTCACGCTGCCCGGGACCGCCCGCGCCGTCTCGCCCATCGACGGCTTCGACCCCAACGCGAATAGCAGTGTCGTTGATATTGTGGTTCTGCCAGACGGCAAGATCCTCATCGGGGGCAATTTTTATTCCATCGACGGGACCACGCGCCACGGCATCGCCCGGCTCAACGCGGACGGCACTTTAGACGCTACCTTTAACGTCTTAGTAAACGGCTCTGTCTTTTCCATCGCCCTCCAGCCCGACGGCAAGGTCCTCATCGGGGGCATATTCACCAAAATCGGCGCCACCACGCGCAACTACATCGCCCGCCTCAACGCCGACGGCTCGCTCGACGAGACGTTCAACCCCGATGCGATAGACAACTATCTCTTTTCCATCGCCCTCCAGCCCGACGGCAAGGTCCTCATCGGGGGTTACTTCACCTCAATCGGCGGTACCACGCGGAACCACATCGCCCGCCTCAACGCGGACGGCTCCCTCGATACTGACTTCAACCCAGATGCAAGCGGCCATGTCCTTTCCATCGCCCTCCAGCCCGACGGCAAGATCCTTATGGGAGGATGGTTTACCTCCGTCGGCGGCACAACGCGCAAATTCATCGCCCGCCTCAACGCAAACGGAACCCTCGACGGTACTTTCAACCCCAACGCGGAGAGCATCGTCAATACCATCGCCCTCCAGCCCGACGGCAAGATCCTTATGGGAGGACGGTTTACCTCCGTCGGCGGCACCACGCGCAACTACATCGCCCGCCTCAACGCGGACGGAACCCTTGACAATGACTTCAACCCCGATGCAGGTGATCCCGATCCCGAAGTGAGCAACGAGGTCCTTTCCATCGCCCTCCAGCCCGACGGCAGGATCCTCATCGGGGGCACCCTTACCTACGTCGGCGGTACCAAGCGCAACAATATCGCCCGCCTCAACCCGGACGGCACCCTCGACAATGCCTTTGACCCCGGGGCGAACAAAGCTGTCATTTTTATTACAACCCGGCCCGACGGCAAGATCGTCATCGGGGGCAATTTCACCGCCGCCGGCGGGGCGACGCGCAACTACATCGCAGGGTTTAACGCCGACGGTACCCTCGACGCGGACTTCAACCCCAGTGCGAGCGATCCCGGCATGGACTGCGAGGTCGATTCCATCGCCATCCAGCCCGACGGCAAAATCCTCATCGGGGGCGATTTCACCACCATTGGCGCCACCACGCGCAACTCCATCGCCCGCCTCAACGCAGACGGCACCCTTGATGCGACCTTCGACCCCAATGCGAATAGCACTGTCCGTTCCATCGCCATCCAGCCCGACGGCAAAATCCTTATGGGAGGACAGTTTATCACCATTGGCGCCACCACGCGCAATTACATCGCCCGTCTCAACTCAGATGGTACCCTTGATGCGGCTTTCGACCCCAATGCAGGCAGCTCTGTTCTTTCCATCGCCCCCCAGCCCGACGGCAAAATCCTCATCGGGGGCGATTTTATCACCATCGGCGCCACCGCGCGCAACCGCATCGCCCGCCTCAACGCAGACGGCACCCTCGACGCGGACTTCGACCCCAATGCGAACAATTACGTTTTCTCCATCGCCCTCCAGCCCGACGGCAAGATCCTCATCGGCGGCAACTTCACCACCATCGGCGGGACGACGCGCAACTCCATCGCCCGCTTCAACGCAGACGGTACCCTTGATGCGACCTTCGACCCCAGCGCGAACGATCTGGTCGCATCCATCTCAGTGCAACCTGATGGCAAAATCCTTATCGGGGGTTCCTTCACCGCCATCGGCGAGACAGTCCGCAACCGCATCGCCCGCCTCAACGCAGACGGCTCGCTCGATACCGCCTTCAAGCCCAGCGTGAACAATCCGGTCACATCCATCGCAGTGCAATCTGACGGCAAGATCCTCATCGGAGGCACCTTCACCACCATCGGCGGCACGGCGCGCAACCGCATCGCCCGCCTCAACGCAGACGGCACCCTCGACGCGGACTTCGACCCCAATGCGAGCAATTACGTTTTCTCCATCGCCCTCCAGCCCGACGGCAAGGCCCTCATCGGGGGCATGTTTACCATCATCGGCGGGGAGACGCGCAACTTCATCGCCCGCCTTACCAATACCGATGCCGCCCTCCAGGAGCTAAGCCTCTCCTCAGCCTCAACGGTCACCTGGATGCGGGGACAGGCAAGCCCCGAGGTGTGGAGGACCACCTTCGAGTACTCAACTGACGGCGCTGCCTGGACGCCGCTCGGCGACGGGACGAGGATCTCCGGCGGATGGCAGCTTACGGGGTTAAGTCTTCCCTATAACCAGAACTTTTATATCCGTGCGCGGGGCTATGCCACGGGAGGATATTGCAACAGCTCCGGCTCTATCCTCGAGTCAGTGCGGCTCTTCTACCAGTCTCCTTCCGCCTCGTACCTCTACGCAACCTTCACCGGCTACGACGGCCTCTTCAAGTACGACGGCACTTCTTGGACGAAGATCAACTCCGCCGTCCCCGCGAAGATGGCCGCCTCCGGCTCCACCCTCTACGCCACCTTCACCGGCTATGACGGTCTCTACAAGCACGACGGTACCACGTGGACCCGCATCAACGCGACTGCGGACGCCATGGCCGCCTCCGGCTCCACCCTCTACGCCACCTTCACCGGCTATGACGGCCTCTACAAGTACGACGGCGCCTCATGGACGAAGATCAACTCCGCCGTCCCCGCGAAGATGGCCGCCTCCGGCTCCACCCTCTACGCCACCTTCACCGGCTACGACGGCCTCTACAAGCACGACGGTACCACGTGGACCCGCATCAACGCGACTGCGGGCGCCATAGTGACGGGGGAGTGAAGGGGTAGGGGAGGAAGAGATGGGTAATAGATTTAATCTTAATAAGAAAAATGTTATTATTTATTAAAAATGAACGAGGTGCTGAAGACATGGACATATGGAAATATAATAGGTTGATTATTCTGTTGTTTGTCCTATCCTCATGGATCGTTCCGTCTGCGGTCGCTGACCATAAGATCACATTCAGAAACTACTGCACCCAGACCATCTGGGTAGGGCAAGACGGCACGAGCAAAGACGGCTGGGAGATGTTGCCGAACACGACGGTTGTAAAGAACGTTCCAGTAGGGTTTTCAGGGAGGTGGTGGCCCAGGACTGGATGTACTTTCGGGGAAGACGGCAAGTGTCCCACAAAAGGTGTCGATTGCTGTAATTCCGGGGGATGCCTTACTTCAGATCCGGAATACTTCGGCTTGGTATGCAACAGCGGAGGCAACCCACCCGTATCACTCTTCGAGCCTACTTTTGATGCAGCCAGCGGACACGGGCCGATCGACTACCTGGATCTGAGCGCAGTGGACGGATTTTCCGTGCCGATGCAGATGGCACCTGATCCCGGATTCAATACTGTTCCTGACCCGGGGATGGATTCCAGGTTCTGGTGCCAGGTAAAAGGATGGGTGACCAATCCTGCATGCCCTCCGGATCTCTGGGATAACGACAAGAAGATCTGCTGGGGCCCGTGTAAGTATTTTACGGTAGTAAAAGGAGTGAACTCTGGAGACACTAAAGCCAACATCTGTTGCGATAATACGAACGTTGACTTTCCGCCGACTCCCACCAAGACCTGCGAGCACGACGATTTTATCGGCGGTTTTGGCTGCACACCATACCATATTCCCCCTTATACGGAATCGCAGACATGTCATGCAAAAGACCCGGGCAAACACGGCTACTGGGGCGACATCGTCGACCCTGCGTGGCCCGGGATCGCAACGAGCTCGCTGCAGTACATAGCGAATGTCAATTCTGCCATTCCGGGCGTCTATGCATGGCAATTCGACGACCTGAAAAGCACCTACTTCTGCAGAAAGACAGACGGAGTCGTGGATTACACGATCACCTTCTGCCCGACCCATCTCAATGCCACCTTCACCGGCTACGACGGCCTCTTCAAGTACGACGGCACTTCTTGGACGAAGATCAACTCCGCCGTCCCCGCGAAGATGGCCGCCTCCGGCTCCACCCTCTACGCCACCTTCACCGGCTATGACGGTCTCTACAAGCACGACGGTACCACGTGGACCCGCATCAACGCGACTGCGGACGCCATGGCCGCCTCCGGCTCCACCCTCTACGCCACCTTCACCGGCTATGACGGCCTCTACAAGTACGACGGCGCCTCATGGACGAAGATCAACTCCGCCGTCCCCGCGAAGATGGCCGCCTCCGGCTCCACCCTCTACGCCACCTTCACCGGCTACGACGGCCTCTACAAGCACGACGGTACCACGTGGACCCGCATCAACGCGACTGCGGGCGCCATAGTGACGGGGGAGTGAAGGGGTAGGGGAGGAAGAGATGGGTAATAGATTTAATCTTAATAAGAAAAATGTTATTATTTATTAAAAATGAACGAGGTGCTGAAGACATGGACATATGGAAATATAATAGGTTGATTATTCTGTTGTTTGTCCTATCCTCATGGATCGTTCCGTCTGCGGTCGCTGACCATAAGATCACATTCAGAAACTACTGCACCCAGACCATCTGGGTAGGGCAAGACGGCACGAGCAAAGACGGCTGGGAGATGTTGCCGAACACGACGGTTGTAAAGAACGTTCCAGTAGGGTTTTCAGGGAGGTGGTGGCCCAGGACTGGATGTACTTTCGGGGAAGACGGCAAGTGTCCCACAAAAGGTGTCGATTGCTGTAATTCCGGGGGATGCCTTACTTCAGATCCGGAATACTTCGGCTTGGTATGCAACAGCGGAGGCAACCCACCCGTATCACTCTTCGAGCCTACTTTTGATGCAGCCAGCGGACACGGGCCGATCGACTACCTGGATCTGAGCGCAGTGGACGGATTTTCCGTGCCGATGCAGATGGCACCTGATCCCGGATTCAATACTGTTCCTGACCCGGGGATGGATTCCAGGTTCTGGTGCCAGGTAAAAGGATGGGTGACCAATCCTGCATGCCCTCCGGATCTCTGGGATAACGACAAGAAGATCTGCTGGGGCCCGTGTAAGTATTTTACGGTAGTAAAAGGAGTGAACTCTGGAGACACTAAAGCCAACATCTGTTGCGATAATACGAACGTTGACTTTCCGCCGACTCCCACCAAGACCTGCGAGCACGACGATTTTATCGGCGGTTTTGGCTGCACACCATACCATATTCCCCCTTATACGGAATCGCAGACATGTCATGCAAAAGACCCGGGCAAACACGGCTACTGGGGCGACATCGTCGACCCTGCGTGGCCCGGGATCGCAACGAGCTCGCTGCAGTACATAGCGAATGTCAATTCTGCCATTCCGGGCGTCTATGCATGGCAATTCGACGACCTGAAAAGCACCTACTTCTGCAGAAAGACAGACGGAGTCGTGGATTACACGATCACCTTCTGCCCGACCCATCTCAATGCCACCTTCACCGGCTACGACGGCCTCTTCAAGTACGACGGCACTTCTTGGACGAAGATCAACTCCGCCGTCCCCGCGAAGATGGCCGCCTCCGGCTCCACCCTCTACGCCACCTTCACCGGCTATGACG